>LFRM01189991.1_pt1 | contig 12329 bp, 4 predicted proteins | sample 618341 | NCBI WGS metagenome assembly LFRM01 (sample SAMN03654438, study PRJNA283298) | anaerobic digester metagenome | isolation source: pool of bioreactors CSTR01a, CSTR02a, and CSTR03a thermophilic anaerobic... | place: Denmark: Kgs. Lyngby | collected 2014-05-21
AGACGAGCACGTTGATTCTGCGTGTAGGAAAAGGTTACTTCGCGGTTATCCGAAGACAAAGCAGTATCTTCAAACACAACGTTCGTCAACACAGCGCGGTCGGGCGCAGTGTGATCTGCACTGTACCGAAAAAAAACGAACTGATCATCCTCAGGATAAACCTGCGCTGTGGACGGCCCATGGTTCACCAGCAAAAACGCGTGGAGTTCGGACACTGTCACTTGCCCGTCGCGGTTGGCATCCGCCGCAAATTTCCCCAGAGGCGACAGCGCGTTATGCAGCGCCAGCATAAAATAACTGCCGCCCGCTGTGCCGTCTGAGCCGCTTGTCCAGTTGAAAGACAGTTCACTGCCGCCCGATGCCGTCAGTACGACAAAATCCTTCTGCCGAAAGAGCGAAAAGTCATCGTCCCAAGTGGTGCCTTTGCCGATGAGCATCCCTGCGTTGCAGGTATCGATCACCAACACTTTTCGTCCCGGTACCGGATCCAGCGCCTGATGAAGCAGCGGGAGGGTCAACACAAATTCGACTTCTCCATCGCTAAGAAGAAAGTGGAAGTTCTTTCCGTTGGGCCCCTCCAAAAGTCCATGGGTGCTTATGTAAAAAAGTGAAATGTCTCCATCCGCGGCCCCATGAAAGGCGGCCGACACACTTTCCAAAAAGACCCGCTCGTCAGCAATCCCGTTAACGTTGGAGGTGATGCGATCGTAGGCCCTCTCATCCCCTGACAAAAGGGCACGCATGGTTTCCACATTGGTTTGGGCGGAAGGGGCTAAAGATGGCTGAGTAACAAAGGTGTCACTGGAGATCAGCAGTGCGCGCATTTGAGGCAGCGCTTCTGTATGAACGGTCGTGTTGAGATGTAAAAACAAAAAGACGAACACGAAAAGGATGCTGCGTCTTTTCATGCTCTTCCCTCTTTTCATTGCTCATTTGCTTTATCCTACCACGCGTCCCCCGGAGAGTCAATAATTTTTACACAGTTCTGTATTAATTGTGTAACAAATAGGCGTCCCGAGAAATTGCTAAGTATTGCTTAAATCTGGTTGACGACACCTAAAGACCATGCTATAATTTATGATTGCATCGGTGTCGGGTCGACGTCGCGCTTTTGTATTGTCTCCTATTAGAAAAACGGAGAACGCGTTTTGCGGCACAGTCGGCTTGGCCGGGCAGAATTGAAGGGGTGATAGCATATATGGTGCACGAGGTTCAAATGGGGAAGCTGCGCACACGCATGAGCTTCTCGCGCATCGAAGAAGTAGTGGACATGCCAAATCTGATAGAAGTCCAAAAGAACTCGTATGGCAGGTTTTTAGAAGAGGATTTCCGAGAGGTATTGGCCGACGTAAGTCCCATTACTGACTACAGCGAGAACCTGGTTTTAGAATTCGTTGACTACTCACTCGACAGTACTCCCAAAAACAGCGTGGAACGCTGCAAAGAACGTGACCTTACGTATTCCGCACCGCTCAAAGTATTCGTTCGCCTCAAGAATAAAGAGACGGGCGAGATCAAGGAAACTGAGGTCTTTTTTGGCGACTTCCCGCTGATGACCGAGTATGGCACCTTCATTATCAACGGCGCTGAGCGCGTGATCGTCAGTCAGCTGGTGCGTTCTCCCGGCTGCTACTTCACAAGGCAAATGGATAAAGCAGGAAAACAACTGTTCTTTGCCCAAGTCATTCCTAACCGCGGTGCTTGGCTGGAATATGAAACCGACTCCAACGACGGATTGTGGATACGCATCGACCGCGCGCGCAAGCTGCCTGTTACCGTGATCCTGCGCGCTTTGGGCTATGGCACCGACAGCCAGCTGATCGAACTGCTGGGCGAAGACGAGCGCCTTATGGCGACCATCGAACGCAGCGACGCGAACATCAAGTCACAAACCGATGCGCTGCTTGAGATCTACCGCCGCCAAAAGCCGGGCGAGCCGCCTACCGAAGACGGCGCGCGCGTGCTGCTTCACAACTTGTTTTTCGACCCCAAGCGCTACGACCTAATGCGCGTGGGACGTTACAAGTATAATAAGAAGCTGGGCGTGTCCGGCCGCATTACCGGGCAGATCGCCGCCGAAGACGTTATTTCGCTTGAGACAGGCGAGGTGATGGTCAAAAAAGGCAGCGTCATCACCAAGGAAATGGCACAGAGCATCCAGGATGCCGGCATCAATGTGGTAAAGCTGCAATGCGGCGAACATGTGCACAAGGTGATTGGCAACAACTTCGTCAATGCCGCCAACTTCCTTCCGTTCGACCCCAAGGAGTGCGGCATCCTCGAAATGGTCCATCTGCCTACCCTCCGCCAAATCAAGGACAGTGTGCCGGCAGAAGACCTAAAACGCACCATCAAAGAAAACGCAGGCCTGCTGGTACCCAAGCACGTGCTGATCGACGACATAGTTGCTTCTGTGAGTTACCTGCTGGGCCTCCCCTATGATGTGGGTACGGTCGACGATATCGACCACTTGGGCAACCGCCGCTTGCGTTCCGTGGGCGAACTGCTGCAAAATCAAGTACGCATCGGCATGTCGCGCCTGGAGCGCGTCGTGCGCGAGCGCATGGCGATCCAGGACGCCAACGATGTGAAGCCGGGCGACCTTATCAATATCCGCCCCGTATCTGCCGCCATCAAGGAGTTCTTTGGTTCCTCGCAGCTGTCGCAGTTCCTGGATCAGCCCAACCCCTTGGCGGAACTGACGCATAAGCGCCGCCTTTCGGCCCTGGGACCCGGCGGTCTTAACCGCGACCGCGCCGGCATGGAAGTCCGCGACGTTCACTACAGTCATTACGGACGCATCTGCCCCATCGAAACGCCTGAGGGCCCCAACATCGGCCTGATCGGTTCGCTTGCCACTTTTGCCCGTATTGACGAATACGGCTTCCTCCAGTCCACATACCGTATGGTGGATCCAAAAACGCATCGTGTGACTGAGACCATCGTTTACATGACGGCGGACGAAGAAGACAATTACAATATCGCACAGGCTACGGAGCCTTTGACCCCCAACGGCACCTTCGTCAATGACCTGGTGACCGTCCGCTGGCGCGAAGATGTCAAAATGGTGCCCGCGTCCGAAGTGCAGTTTATGGACGTGTCGCCCAAACAGTTGGTATCCGTCGCCACCAGTATGATCCCATTCCTGGAAAACGATGACGCGAACCGCGCGCTGATGGGTTCCAACATGCAACGGCAAGCTGTTCCCCTGCTCATCCCGGAAGCGCCCATCATCGGTACCGGCATGGAGTTCAAGGCCGCTCATGACTCGGGCGTCGTACTGCTTAGCCAGCACGCGGGCACGGTAGATCATGTATCGGCAGACCAAATCATCATCAAAGATGAGCTTGGCGAAAAACACAGTTACAAACTGGTCAAGTTTGCCCGCTCCAACCAGAGCACGTGCATTAACCAGCGCCCACGCGTGGACGAAGGCCAGCAAATTGAAGTGGGCGACCTGTTGGCAGACGGCCCCAGCACAGACCATGGCGAGATCAGCCTTGGGCGCAACGTGTTGATTGGCTTTATGACTTGGGAAGGCTACAACTTTGAGGACGCAGTGCTTATCTCCCGCAAACTGGTCAGCGGAGACAAGTATACGTCCATCCATATTGAAGAATACGAGACGGAAGCGCGCGAAACCAAATTGGGACCGGAAGAAATCACCCGGGATATCCCCAATGTGGGCGATGATGCGCTCAAGGATCTGGACGAAGGCGGCATTGTTCGCATCGGCGCGGAAGTGCGTGCCGGCGATATCCTTGTGGGCAAAGTAACGCCCAAGGGCGAAACAGAGCTTACAGCGGAAGAACGTCTGCTGCGCGCCATCTTTGGTGAAAAGGCGCGCGAAGTGCGCGATACATCCCTGAAAGTACCGCATGGCGAGGGTGGCATCGTTGTGGACGTCAAACTGTTCACCCGCGAAAACAAAGATGAACTGTCCCCCGGCGTCAACGAAATGGTACGCGTCTACATTGCCCAGAAACGAAAGATCTCCGTGGGAGACAAAATGGCAGGCCGCCACGGCAACAAGGGCGTTGTATCCCAAATACTGCCGGAAGAAGACATGCCGTTCCTCCCGGATGGCACTTCGCTGGAAATCGTGTTGAACCCATTGGGCGTCCCCTCCCGTATGAACTTAGGGCAGGTATTGGAAGTCCATCTGGGAATGGCTGCCAAGAAACTCGGCTGGCGCATTGCCTCCCCCGTTTTTGACGGCGCAAGCGAAAAAGACATTGAAGAGAGCCTCATCAAGGCGGGCCTGCGTTCGGACGGCAAAACCATCCTTTATGACGGTCGCACCGGCGACGCGTTTGAAAACCCCGTGACGGTAGGGTATATGTACTTCCTGAAACTCCACCATCTGGTGGACGACAAGATGCATGCCCGCTCTACCGGTCCTTACTCGCTTGTTACCCAGCAACCGCTTGGTGGCAAGGCCCAGTTTGGCGGTCAGCGCTTTGGTGAAATGGAAGTCTGGGCACTGGAAGCTTACGGCGCCGCCAACACGCTGCAAGAGATCCTGACCGTTAAGTCCGATGACGTAGTGGGCCGCGTAAAGGCGTATGAGGCCATCGTCAAAGGCAATTCCATCCCCACGCCCGGCATCCCGGAATCCTTCAAGGTTCTGGTCAAAGAGCTGCAGGCGTTGAGCCTGGACATCAAGGTGTGGGACGATGAACATAAAGAACTGATACTGCGCGAAATCGAGGAAGAAGCGCCGCCTGCGCCGCGTGAACAGCGCCGCTCGGCACTCCCCGACGCGCAATTGCCCATCCTGGAAGACTTGGAAGATATCGACTTGAGCGACGTGTCCATAGCCGGTGAAGAATCGCTTTCACTGGACTTGGGGATTGCCGGCGAAGACGATGAAGACGACGGCGACGATGATCTGGACGCCGAAGTTGATGACGACGAATTGTCCCTTGATTCGCTGGATCTGGGCGATCTTGGCATCGAAGATGACGACGATGACGATGACGCCGACGATGACGATGACGAGATACTCTAAGCCGAGAAGGAGGCAATATGTTCGAACTTACCAATCTTGAATCAATCCAAATCGGCATGGCATCCCCCGAAATGGTCCGTCAATGGTCATTTGGTGAAGTAACCAAGCCTGAAACGATAAACTATCGTACCCTCAAACCCGAGCGCGGCGGCCTGTTCTGTGAAAGGATCTTTGGCCCGGTCAAGGATTGGGAGTGCAGCTGCGGAAAATATAAGCGTATCAAATACCGCGACAAGGAAAAAATATGCGACAAGTGCGGCGTGCAAGTCACCCGCTCCAAGGTGCGCCGCGAACGCATGGGTCACATTGAACTGGCCGCGCCGGTCAGTCACATTTGGTATTTCAAAGGTATCCCCAGCCGTATGGGGCTCCTGCTGGATGTGTCGCCGCGCAACCTTGAAAAAGTACTATACTTTGCGTCCTACATCGTGATCGATCCGGGCAACACGGACAATACCAAGGTGGAAAAGAACGCGCTGATCTCGGATTCTGCCTACCGTCAGCTCATGGCTTGGCCTGAAGCCGAGCGCGGCAGCTTCCGTGCGGGCATTGGCGCGGAAGCCATCAGAGAACTGCTGCGTGCCATGGACCTTGACACATTAAGCCGTGAACTGAAAGAAGAAATCGCGTTCCTCATTGAAAAAGAGCGCAACAAGGATACAGAAGGCCAGAAGCGTTCACACGCCATAAAGCGTTTGGAAGTCGTCGAAGCCTTCCGCGTAAGCGGCAACAAACCCGAATGGATGGTACTTAACGTCCTGCCGGTCATCCCGCCCGATTTGCGCCCCATGGTGCAGTTGGACGGCGGCCGCTTTGCGACAAGCGACCTAAACGACCTCTACCGCCGCGTCATTAATCGCAACAATCGCTTGAAGCGCATGCTGGACATGGGAACGCCCGATATCATCGTGCGTAACGAAAAACGTATGCTGCAGGAAGCTGTAGACGCATTGATCGACAACGGGCGGCGCGGCCGCGCCGTGACGGGCCCCGGCAACCGCCCCCTCAAGAGCTTGTCCGACCTGCTGCGCGGCAAGCAAGGCCGCTTCCGCCAAAACCTCCTGGGCAAACGCGTGGACTATTCCGGGCGTTCGGTCATCGTGGTAGGACCGGAATTAAAGCTCTACCAGTGCGGTCTACCCAAGGAAATGGCACTGGAGCTCTTCAAGCCCTTCGTTATGGAGCGCTTGGTCAAGCTGGGCATCAGCAATAACGTAAAATCCGCCAAACGCGCCGTGGAAAAAATCAGGCCCGAAGTTTGGGATATTCTCGAAAACGTCATCAAGGAGCACCCGGTGCTTCTCAACCGTGCTCCTACGCTGCATCGATTGGGTATTCAGGCGTTTGAACCGGTCCTGGTAGAAGGCAAAGCTATCAAACTGCACCCGCTCGCCTGTACCGCCTACAACGCCGACTTTGACGGTGACCAGATGGCCGTGCACGTCCCGCTGTCTGCGGAAGCACAGGCGGAAGCGCGGTTCCTGATGCTGTGCGCCAACAATATCATGAAACCCCAGGACGGCAGACCCGTCATCGCCCCCAGCCAGGATATGGTCATCGGCTGTCATTATCTGACAGTACAAAGCGATGAGGACCTGGGCCGCAGTGAAGACAGCCTGCGCGCGTTCTTTTCTAAGGACGAAGCGGAGATGGCTTACTTTAATGGCGAGATCAAGCTGCAAACACCCATCCGCGTGCGCATTGAACGTACGTTTGACGGAGTCACGGAAAACCGCCTGATCAAAACCACGCTTGGGCTGCTTATCTTCAACGAAGTTATTCCGCAGGATCTGGGTTTCCAGCCGCGCAGCAGCATGGACGAAATGTTCAAGCTGGAAATCGAGCAGGAAGTGGTAAAGAAGAACCTGGGCAAAATTGTGGACAAGTGCTTCCACGAGCATGGCGCGGCAACCTGCGCCAAAGTGCTGGACGATATTAAAAACCTGGGCTTCACCTACTCTACACGCGGCGCTATCACGGTTTCCATCGCAGACATCATCGTCCCCAAAGAAAAACAGGAATGGCTGGACGAAGCAGACGCTGAAGTGGCAAAGATCCAGGCCAAATTCCGCCGCGGCCTGATGAGTGAAGACGAACGTTACCTAGCCATCATCAACGTGTGGAACGCCACGACCGCCCGGCTCAAAGGCCGCGTGATGGGCGTGCTGGAAAAAGACAATCCCATTTACATGATGACCAACTCCGGCGCGCGCGGCTCTGTGGGACAGATAGCGCAGCTGGCCGGCATGCGGGGCCTTATGGCTTCTCCCTCCGGCAAAGCGCTGGAACTGCCCATTCGCGCAAACTTCCGCGAGGGCCTGAGCGTACTTGAATTCTTCATGTCTTCGCACGGCAGCCGCAAATCGCTGGCTGATACGGCACTGCGTACTGCCGACTCCGGCTACCTTACCCGCCGTCTGGTGGATGTGTCGCAGGAAGTCATCGTTCGCGAGCAAGACTGCTTTGAAAACAAGGGCGAAAAGGTACGCGGCATCAACGTTAACGCGATTGGCGAGATTGAGCCACTGGAAGACCGTATCAACGGGCGCGTCGCCGCGGAGGATGTCATCCATCCCATCACCGGCGAAATACTCTGCCATCTTAACCAGACTATTGACGCTAAGCTTGCCAAGACCATTTCGGAAGCCGGCATCGCTAAAATGCAGGTGCGCAGCGTCTTAACGTGCCGCTGCCAGAATGGCGTTTGTGCCAAATGCTACGGCACGAACCTGGCACACGGCGGCTCGGTGGAGATCGGTGAAGCGGTGGGCATCATCGCAGCACAATCCATCGGGGAACCCGGCACACAGCTCACCATGCGTACTTTCCATACGGGCGGTGTCGTATCGGCGGAAGATATCACACAGGGCCTTCCCCGCGTCGAGGAACTATTCGAAGCGCGCAAGCCCAAGCGTGAAGCCACTTTGACGGAAATCACGGGTACGGTATCTTTCACCACAACAAAAAAGAAACATGAGATCATTGTTACCAGCGATGATGACTCGGCCGACAAAAAGGCCTATCCCATCCACTATGGCGCAAGGCTCAAAGTTGCCGAAAATGATCATGTGGAGGCGGGCAATGAGCTTATCGAGGGCTCCATCAACCCCCACCATCTGCTTAGGATCCTTGGCGTCAAGGCTGTTCAGGAATACATTTTGCGCGAAGTGTTGAGCGTTTACCACTCTCAGGGCGTTGGCATCGCGGACAAGCACATCGAAGTTATTGTGCGTCAGATGCTGCGCAAGGTTCGCGTGGAAGATTCGGGCGATACGGACTTGCTGCCCGGCAGCCTTGTTGATATCTTCTCCTTCGAATCGACCAACGAAAAAACCATTCAGGATGGCGGGCGCCCCGCGATCGCCAAGCGCGTGCTGCTGGGCATCACCAAAGCCTCCTTGGCAACCGACAGCTTCCTTTCCGCCGCTTCTTTCCAGGAGACCACGCGCGTATTGACCGATGCCGCCATTAAGGGCAAGGTGGATCCGCTGCTGGGCTTGAAGGAAAACGTCATTATCGGCAAATTGATCCCGGCGGGTACGGGCCTTCGCAAGTACCGCGATATCGAACTGCACGAAGCGTATTGATTTCCCCGTATCCTTCGACGCCCCCTCGGGGGCGTCGCTTTTGTTTGGGTGCCCTTGACAGGCAACCGGGCGTTAACTATAATCATGGTGTAGGAATACTCCTGAGGTGCTCGTCAGCCGTCCGTTTTTACCCACATTTCACATTACGGAGCCTGCGTCAAGGAACGGCTGTCAAGCCCCCGTGCTCCTAAAGCATGATGGGGACGGCAAAAGTCTTTTGCAGGGCACCGACCTGCTTTACAGAGCGGGTGAAAAAATGGATGGCAACGACACTTTGGGGTATTCTATTGTAACTTAGCGGTGCGGAAGGATTACCTTCCGCGTCCTTGTTTTGGCGAGAAAGGAGTGTGCATGCGCACACGGCTACTTAAGGGCAGTACCCGCAGCGTTTTTGATGCGGCTGCGTTGATTCGTGCCGGTCAGGTGGTCGCTTTTCCGACAGAAACGGTCTATGGGCTGGGTGCAAACGCATTGGACGCGGACGCCGTCGCGCGCATATTTTCCGCCAAGGAGCGGCCGGCGGACAATCCCCTTATCGTGCACATTGCCGCTGTTGAAGAGGCATTTCCCCTCTGCCACTGGACGCCGGACGCACAAACGCTGGCGCAGGCTTTCTGGCCGGGTCCCTTGACGATGCTGCTCAAAAAGAAGTCCATCATTCCACCCATAACGACTGCGGGGCTTCAGACGGTGGCTGTGCGAATGCCGTCACACCCTCTTGCGTTGGCGCTTATCAAAGCTTCCGGCTGCCCCATTGCCGCCCCCAGCGCAAACCGCTCAAGCAGGCCCAGCCCCACAACAGCAATGCATGTACTGGAAGACATGTCAGGACGCATTCCCATGATTTTGGACGGGGGCCCAAGTTCCGTGGGCGTAGAATCCACGGTGCTTGATATGTCCGGCGATACGCCCACCATTTTTAGGCCCGGTGCTGTCACTTGTGAGCAAATCACCATGGTGCTGGGTGAATGCTGCGTATCCGACAGTGTGTTGCGGCCTGTGCCGGCAACCCAAAACGCGCCTTCCCCCGGTATGCGCCATAAACACTACGCACCCAAGGCCAGAATGACGCTGGTGAAAGGTGATGCGAACAGGGTTGCGCAATACATCGCATCCCGATATGATAGGGATGAAAATGCAGCCATCCTGGCTTTTGAAGAACATGTCCCGCTGTACGGCGCCAGACACACCCAAAGCCTTGGCAAAGATGCCATGGATGCCGCGCACCGTCTCTTTTACCTGCTTCGCGGCATGGATCTGGGGGGTATCACGCGCATCTATGCCGAAACGCTGCCGGAAAACGGACTTGGGCTGGCAGTAATGAACCGCATGGCGCGCGCCGCGGGATTTGACGTGGTCAACGCGGATAACGAATATTAAAGGAGAACGCAAATGAAAAGACTCATAGCCCTGTTGTTGATGCTGTTCATCACCGCCGCCTTGGCGCCCGCGCTTGCGCAGGAGGAAAAGGAACTCAACATTTTCACCTGGGAAGGCTACATAGACGCTGAAACGCTCAAAAACTTCAGCGACGATACCGGCATTAAGGCCAATTATACTACGTTCAGCACCAACGAAGAAATGCTGATCAAGATGACGTCGTCCGCTTCCGAATACGACTTGATCCTGGCAAGCGACTACGCCATCAATATGCTGCGCAAACAGGGCATGCTGTTGAAACTCGACAAAGCTCTGCTGCCCAATTTTGAAAACATCTCTCCCGCGTTCCTGAGCCAGTATTATGATGAAAATGATGAATACGCAGTCCCCTACACCTCCGGAACGCCGCTTATCATCTATGATGATTCCGTTGTGGATTTTGAGATCACCGGTTACAAAAGCCTGTGGGACGAAAGGCTGGAAGACAGCATAGTACTGATCGACGACGCCCGCAATATCATCGGCATTACCCTTAAAACCATGGGCGAATCCTTCAACACGGTAGATGATGAGACGCTGAAAAGTGCCGAAGAAAAGCTTATGAAGCTGCGCCCCAATGTGCGCTCCTTCAACTATGATACGCCGCACTACGACGTGTTGAGCGGCGAATGCAGCGTCGGCTACATGTTCACGCCCTTTGTCATGCTGGCTCTGATGGAGAATCCCAACCTCAAAATTGTGTACCCTGAAGAGGGATTGGGATTTGGCATCGACAGCCTGGTCATATCCAAGGATGCGCCGCACCCCGAAAACGCGCATGCGCTGATCGACTACTTGTTGGACCCTAAAGTGGGCGCACACATAGCCCAGTGGCAATTGTACCTGAGCCCCAACGCTGCTTCATATGAGTATCTGCCGGATGACTTGAGGAACAATCCCGCCATCAATATCCCTCAGGAAAAGCTGGCAGACGCCGAGTTCATTATGGACCTGGGCGAATATGAAAGCATATACCAAGCCATTTGGCAGCGCTTCAAGCTGGCGCAATAAACAAAACCGAAACAGCCGCGCGTAGATCTCATCGCGCGGCTGTTTTTTTGTGCCTTCAAATATCCAGCAGCGCCGGCCCCATCGCGTCAATGACGTCGCTTGTCAAAACGGAATACGGGCCTTGCGCTTGCTGCGCTTTTTGCCCCGCCAACCCCAGCCATAAGGCAGCAGCCTGCATTGCTTTCATGGGGCTCCGGACTTTTTGTTGCGCCAATATGCCTGCCAGAATGCCGCAAAGCGCGTCCCCGCTGCCTCCCTTGGCAAGCGCCGGCGTGCCCGCAAGATTGACGGTCATCTCTTGCCCGTCATACAAGATGGATACAGCACTTTTGAGGTGCACCGCGCACGCATATTTTTCGTGCAGCCGGTCGGCTGCCGAAAACGGGTCGGCCAATACACTTGAAATGTCCTCGTCCAGCAATCTTGCCGCTTCGCCCATATGAGGCGTGATGATGGCGAGCGGCCCCAGCGGCATGGGACGCTTTGCCAGCATGTTCAGCGCATCAGCATCCCAGACAGAGGGAATGTGATCATCTTTGAGCGCCATAATGTCTTCCCAGCGGGCATCGCTTTGACCCAATCCGCTGCCCACCGCCAACACATCATGCTTTATCGATTTCGCTTCCTGCACCGTTTTGCAGGTGGCACCGGGCACCAGCGTCTGCAAAATGGGCATCAGGCCATGGCTGACTGCCAGTGTGACCAGTCCCGCGCCGCTGCGCAGGCACGCCTTGGCCGCCATCGCGGCAGCTCCCGCCATGCCCAGGGAACCTGCCAGCACCAGCACGCGTCCAAAATCCCCCTTGTGCGCCTTTTGCGGGCGTGAAGGCAGAAGATGAGGCAGATCCGTCGGTTCAGCAATCAGCGACACGTCCCACGAATGTGCCCTGTCGGGCCGGGAAACTAAGGGAAGGCCGATATCCGCGATATGGATACGCCCGACGAGTCCCTCCGCCGCCAAAAACAATCCGTGTTTGGGACGGTGAAACGTGACCGTAAGGTCTGCCCGGACGCATTCGCCCAGCACTTGGCCGGTCAGGGCATCCAGCCCAGACGGCACATCCACCGCCAGTATCTTGACACGCGAATCATTCATGCGGGTGATGATGTCCAGGGCTTTCCCCCTGATATCGCGGCTCAATCCAATGCCAAACAGGGCGTCCACGATGAACTGATACCCACTCATATTCGGGCAGTCATCCGCCGAGTGAACAGGAATGTCAAGTTCCTGTAATCGTTTTAGATTAGTTTGCGCATCCCGGGTCTCAGCGGTGCTTAGCAGTAACACTTCCGGCTTCGCG
>LFRM01204979.1_pt2 | contig 12323 bp, 8 predicted proteins | sample 618341 | NCBI WGS metagenome assembly LFRM01 (sample SAMN03654438, study PRJNA283298) | anaerobic digester metagenome | isolation source: pool of bioreactors CSTR01a, CSTR02a, and CSTR03a thermophilic anaerobic... | place: Denmark: Kgs. Lyngby | collected 2014-05-21
GACCCAGCCCCGCCTGCCGTCTGCTGTGTATTCAACTGAGGCCAGCGCTTCCCGAACGGGCATCGGCTCTTCAGACGCCAGGCTGGCCAGGTTCCAGCCCTGCTCCAGCTTGCGTACCGGGGGAGCGGTGGGGTTGCTGCTTACTACGAGCGGCAGCAGGTCATTCGAGTTCATCATGATGAAGTAGGCGTCCTGCGGCTCCATGCTTGTCCCAGCCTCACCACACTCCTCCCAGGTCTTGGTTTTACTGTCGTACCTGACGATTACTGACGCGTCGAGTTTTTCGCCCAGGTCGATTATGTCGTTCCATGAGTTAAGCCCCAGCGTGTATGGCGTGGAAACCAGGCTCCAACCGCGGGCCAGTGGCAGCGGGAATACCGGCCCAGGTCCAGGGTAGGCTGTATCGAAAGGCGCAGAAAGCCACGGGGCGTATTGTCCAATCCAGGCTCCTACGACTTTATCGCCTTTACCCAGCAAGTTACCCGGCTGGTCCTCAAAGATATATCCCTGCCCCTCGTCTTCAGGGCCGCTTGCATCGCCCCACCAGTTGTACTGGTAACTATAAGCCATCTCGCTGCCTGTCTCAGGGGCAGCATCACTGTAGTCAGTGTAAACTACTTCCAACCCGTTAGGTATGTTACCGCCAAAGTTGTTAAAGTAGATAGAGTTCCCATAAGAGTCGTCCACCAGGATCCCGCCATAACTTAGGCCGAATTGTTCGTCTTCCTCAGACTGGTGGCCGTTATTCTGGATGTGGTTATTTTTGACGAGGTTATAATCACTCCATTTAAGCCACAACCCAGCGTCCTTATTCCCCTCTATTTTGTTGCCGCTGATTTTGTTGTAGTAAGAAAACCATATATCCAAACCACAGTGGACGTTATCAGGGTATGGTTCGCTCCCATTGTTGCTTATTGTATTGTCCGCAATCTCACATTCCACGGAATCATTCAGGAAGATTCCAGACCAGGCATTACCGGTGATAATGTTGTGGCTGATTTGGCATTCGACAAGCCCCCTGGCACAAATACCTTCATATTCGTTGTCCTTCATTTCGTTTTCCATCACTTGCAGGTAGTAACAGGATTCCAAGTATAGCCCTTCGAAGCCGTTATTGTTGAAGGTGTTGCCATAAACACCGGCTGCCTGTGCGTAAGCTTCATCCTGGGCCCAACTATCAACGTCCAAAAGATAGGCACCGCAGTATTCGTTGTCATTAAAGTGATTCCATTTCAAAATCAAACCATCAGCATCATCTGCGCATAGCCCGCAGCACTCGTTATCAGTGAATTCATTTTCTTCCACTGTCAAGTTATTTGATACATAAAGGTACAGCCCATTATAGTTTTTCGTAAATATATTGTTTCTGATCAGCACCGGTTTGATTATCCTGGTGCCATCTTCGTTCCAGACAGCGTCAACACTATCTAAATATACCCCGGCGAATTGGTTATCTTTAAAGCAGTTATCCTGGATAACAGAGCCGTCGGCACCGTAGATAGCCAGGCCTGTTACTGTCAGCCCTTGAACAGTAACTGGTTGCTGGCTGTCATAGTTCTTGATGATAAGCGCCATATAAATGTCTTGATCCTCTAAAGCCATTTCAGCATGGTTAACGTAATTGGGTAATTCTGATTTATGCCTCGGGTGCTCAGGAGACACGTTCGTCGGTAGATCCTGCGTCCGTAACTGCTCCTTTTGTAACCGCTCATTTTGTAACTGCTCCTTTTGCTCGTCTTGCTGCCTGGACTGAGTAAGCGGCGCAGCATACATTTCCTTTATCTGGCTTAAAGACAGCATCCCAGGATCATCCGGGGTTTTTATAATTGTTCTGTCGCGGCCCTCTATTCCAATCAGATTTAGTTTCATTTCTTCCACAATTACCTGTTCTTCATATTCGCCGGCATAGATATTCAGCGTAGAGCCGTTGGATGCATAGCTAACCGCTTCCTGGATGGACTGGGTTATGCCCCATACCGCAGTCTGGCCCTCTGGAATTATGTCCACCCGCCCAATCAGGGTGTTATTGCCCGGGTCTGTCAGCAGCGGGTTTTGCCCTGCTGCCATGTAGCGTACAGGCACACCGTTGCCCTCAAAGGTATTGCCGTTCATTTCAATACTGCCCTTAACTACACATATACCCTCAGAAAAGCCGGTTATGGTGTTGTTATTCATTGTCACTGTTGTGCTTTCCGCACTGCTGTCCACTTGAATACCGCAACCTTCACTGGAACCTTTAATCTTCAGGTTGTTGATCTCGATGCCGTAGCTTGTGCCGCTAATGGAAATTGCCGGCTTCTCCGCACCCGCATTGATGATGACTTCGTCGCCAGGATTGTAGACATCCAGAGTTATGCCGGTTTTATTTTGAATTGACAAGGACTCGTTGTAGCTCCCAGGTAAAATGCGCAAAACTTCACCGAAACCGGCGCCATCGATGGCATCCTGGATGGTGGGGTAATAAGTATCATCGATGTAAACACCCTGCACAACGCTGGATCCTGCCGCAGCCAGTCCCGGAAGCATCACCAGGCACAGGGACACAGCCAGGAGGAGCCACAAGTACTTCAGTTTCACCAATACTTTCGCTCCTTTCACTAACTGGTTATGCAGTCAAATAATATTGGATTTACAATTATGTAACAACACCATCTCCTTGTAATATCAGCTGGTATACTTGCACTGCTCACCTCCTGCATAATGTGTCTTAATACTAGTTAGGCAAATTCGCAAGGCAGGTGTATTTGCTAAAATAAAAGTGTACCACTTTTAGCCTTTTGATCAGTGAAAAATTGACCACCCGATCAAAACTTTCCTGTACACTGTAGGTGGACAACTAAACAGTGTATGGGAGGAAAGGAAATGATCAGTGTGGTCGATAAAGAGATTATCAGAAAACTGTACCATGTGCAAGGTAAATCCATCCGCTGGATTGACAGAGAAATAGGTTGTGCCAGACAAACCGTCAGAAAAGCCATACAAAATGCCGAACCTCCAAAATACAACCTTGCCAAGCCCAGGCCCAAGCCAGTAATAGGGCCGATAAAAGCTATAGTGGAACAATGGCTGAAAGAAGATCAGGACAGGCCTTTAAAACAGCGCCACACAGGGCGACGCATTTACGAACGTCTGGTAGAAGAATACGGCTACCAGGGTAGTGAGTCCGGAATTCGACGGCTGTTGGGACAGTTGCGTCGCAAAGAAAAAGAAACCTTTGTGCCCTTGGAATTTACGCCCGGTAGCAATGCTCAATGTGACTGGTGCGAAGTCACTGTAATCATTGCCGGCAAAAAAATACTGGTCCAGGTATTTCTTTTAAGGTTGGGAAACAGCCGGATGCCCTTCGTCATGATCTTTCCCCACCAGCGCCAGGAAGCATTCTTTGAAGGCATGAGCCAGGCCTTTATATTTTGGGGAGGAGTACCGCGCAGCCTAACCTTCGATAACTTGAAGACCGCCGTTTTTAAAATATTGAAGGGCAAAAACCGCGTTTGCCTGCCGGCAGGGTTACCGGGTGCGCTACTGGAACGCGCCCGGCCTGGTAACCCACCTGCAAGTGGCCCAGCAGGAGAACCGGTTGCTCCAGCTGGAAAAACAGTGGCTGAAACAGGACCTCGTTGTGGTGGATGAAGTGGGCTATATCCCTTACAGCCCTGAATGTGCACAGTTGTTCTTCCGTTTTATGGCGGCCAGGTACGAACGCGGAAGCTGTATTGTCACGTCCAACCTCTACGGGCGCAGAGCTACTGATTTTTTCAAGAACCATATCCTCGAGCCCGAATGCAGTATCATCGAAGTCATCGTAAAACTCCAACCCGTTAGGTGTATTACCGGTGATGTTGTTAAAACAAACATAGTTATCATAATCGTAGAAGTACCATTCGCCATCTTCATAATAATAATAGTTCACCAGAATCCCGCCATAGCTTTTGCCGAATTGTTCGTCTTCCTCGGGCTGGTGGCCGTTATTCTGGATGTAATTATTCTTTACGAGGTTATATTTACTACTGGATAGTGTCGACGCAGTCTGGAACGAAGATGGAACCAGGATTATCAAACCGGTGCTGGTTAGCGAAAATATTTTCACCCAAAACGATGTTGGTCTGGTCGTTGGTGGTATCTATCTTGATTACCTACCGTACGAAGTCCCATACACAGATCCTTCAGACTATGTTACGGTGGAAAAGAATATATTCACCCAAAATTTAATAGGTTTAATGGCATTGGGTAGTGAGGGTTTACTTCTGGCCGAAAACGACTTTTTAGAAAATGAACAGTATGGTGCATTACTCTATGAAGTACACAATCGGATGCCGGACATTAACAGGCAGGAGGCCGGTGTGATAAAAAATAAATTCAACAAAAACGGCGGCGCTGGGTTAGTTTTGGTATATTGCAGCTACCTGCCCGTAATAGATAACGAAATAAAAGACAACGGATATGATGGATTTGCTACTTGCGTGGTTGGGGGATGCCAAATCAGCCGCAACATCATCACCGGTAATGCCTGGGATGGAATCTATCTGGATAATTCCGTGGCATGTGAGATTACGGACAATATAATTAGCGGCAATGGGACCGGTCTTTTCCCGGAAGAACTAGAGTACGACCCTGACTATATCTTCTGTGGTTTGGATATGTGGTATTCTGGCTACAACAAAATCAGCGGCAACATAATAGAAGGGAATAAGGACGTTGGGTTGTTGCTCGACAAGTGTTATCTTTTCAGCCAGCAGGTATTAACAGAGGAGACGGAGCAATAGTTGCTGTAGCCAATAGATAGTTTGTTATCAAGTAAATGGTAATGTTTGTTCGTAAGGCAGGGATGCCTGTCCCTGCTGTGTTTGACAATGGAATAGTTGACCACTACGATCACGAAAAAGTTGACCACCAGAGGTAAAAAATTTATCCGCCTGTCGATGACAATGTTAAGTATTAATTATGATTATTACCCGCACCGCAAGGGGTTGTGGATATGTGCGTAACGCGCAGCGTTATGCAAGCGATTGTGGACCCTGTGGACAGGCGGCGGTTTGTGACAACGGTGACTATAACCATAATAATGAGGGGACTCGATACCTAAAGAGACAACAGAAATCCTGTGATATAGCAATAATTGTAGAAAATAATAATTATGCCGCTTTACGCTGAATAAACTGTTTCTACTTTGTCTCAATTAAAAAAAGCATCCCGGTTTTCGGGAACGAATTTTTATAGTTCTAACAACATCAACAGCTGTTAAAAATAGAATTATAAATAAAAAAATAAATAGCAAAACAAAAAACCCGCTATTTAAGCGGGTATTATTGTTAGATTTTCTCCTTTTATCAAGCAGTCTCTTCTTTCTTCTTTTTCCGATCCACGGCGATAATCCGCGGCTGCTCTCTTTTTTGAATCGTTTCCTTGGTAATGATGCATTTGGCAATATCATTTCTGGACGGGATATCGTACATCACATCCAGCATCACTTCTTCCAGAATTGAGCGAAGGCCACGGGCGCCAGTATTGCGCTTGAGAGCTTCCTCCGCCACTGCCTTTAAAGCGTCCTGGGAAAACTCCAGGGAAACACCATCCAGTTCGAATAATTTTTCGTACTGTTTAACCAGAGCATTCCTGGGCTCCGTGAGGATGCGTATTAGGGCTTCCTCGTCCAGGGCATCGAGGGTAACAATAATGGGTAGCCTGCCCACGAATTCGGGGATAAGACCGTATTTTAAGAGGTCTTCCGGTAAAATTTTGCTCAGAATTTCACCGATTTTCTGCTCTTTTTTGTTTCTTATCTCAGCCCCGAATCCCATGGATTTTTTACCGATGCGGTTTAAAATGATCTTATCAATTCCGTCAAAGGCACCGCCGCAAATAAACAGGATATTCGTAGTGTCAAGCTGGATAAACTCCTGGTGAGGATGCTTGCGTCCTCCCTGGGGTGGCACACTGGCAACCGTGCCCTCCAGTATTTTTAAAAGGGCCTGCTGGACTCCCTCACCGGAAACGTCCCTGGTAATTGAAGGATTCTCTGACTTGCGAGCGATTTTATCGATCTCGTCAATATAGACAATCCCTTTTTCGGCCTTTTCTACATCATAATCGGCTGCCTGGATCAACTTGAGCAGAATGTTCTCCACGTCTTCGCCCACATATCCAGCCTCAGTAAGAGAAGTGGCGTCGGCGATGGCAAAGGGTACATTCAATAGACGCGCCAGTGTTTGCGCTAGCAGGGTCTTACCGCTCCCTGTAGGCCCCAGCATGACAATATTGCTCTTTTGCAGTTCAACATCATCAATTCTGCCGCCGAGGTTAATTCTCTTGTAATGGTTATATACAGCTACAGCCAGGGACTTCTTGGCATTTTCCTGCCCAATTACATACTGGTCCAGAATTTCCTTGATTTCTTTGGGCTTGGGAATATCGCCAAGCTCTAAACCCAGGTCCTCGTTAAGCTCTTCTTCAATAATCTCGTTACACAGTTCGATACACTCGTCACATATATAAACACCCGGGCCGGCAACCAGTTTTTTAACCTGATCCTGAAGCTTACCGCAAAAGGAACATTTCAGTTGTCCTTTGTCGCCGAACATATTCCCACCTCTTTTACTTTTGCTTCCTGACATCGAACACCTCGTCAATAATACCATATTCCTTGGCCTGCTGGGCAGACATAAAGTAATCGCGTTCGGTATCCCTAGCGATTTTCTCCAGAGGTTGACCGGTGTGTTTGGCTATGATCTCGTTAAGGAATTCCCTCATTCGAATAATCTCTTTGGCGTGGATCTCAATATCCGTAGCCTGCCCCTGAACACCGCCCAGCGGCTGGTGAATTAAAATCCTGGAATAAGGCAAGGCATATCTCTTCCCCTTTGCCCCGGCACACAATAGGACCGAAGCCATACTTGCAGCCTGCCCCAGGCATATTGTGGAAACTGGCGACCGGACATATTGCATGGTGTCGTAAATTGCCAATCCCGATGTAATTATACCACCGGGAGAGTTAATATAGAAATGTATATCTTTCTCCGGGTCTTCTGCCTCCAGAAACAGCATTTGTGCAATAACCAGGTTTGCGACATTATCATCAATAGGGCCGCCCAAAAAGATGATCCGGTCCTTTAAAAGCCTTGAGTAAATATCATAGGCACGTTCACCACGGTTGGTCTGTTCCACCACAATAGGCACTAAATTCATAAATTAAACTCCTCCTGCCGTTATTATCACTTCGTGATGGTTATTATGATTTATACTATTCCTCACTCTCAGCTTTGGTGTCCTCTTTGGTTTCCTCAACAATTCTGGCGTTGTCAAACAGAAACTGCACCGTCTTATCCTTAATAATACCGTTGGCAATATAGTCAAGACGGCCTTCCTTTTCCAACGTCTGGTAATATTCGTCAGGGTCCTTATTATAACCCTCCGCCATCTTCCTGACTTCTTCTTTTATTTCTTCATCTGTGGCCTTTATGTTCTCGGCTTTGGCGATAGCTTCCAGCACCAGGTTTGTTTTTACACCAGCCTCAGCATCCGGGCGCATCTCTTCCATTAATTCTTCCATGCTCTTTTTGGAATACTGAAGATATGTCTTCAAAGTTAACCCCTGGTATAACAGGCGGTTTTCCATATTTCGGAGCATCTCTCTCAGCTGGTCCTGGATCATAATTTCAGGGATTTCAACCTCAGCGTTTTTAACCGCCTTTTCAACAACTTCCTGTTTCATCCTGAAGGAGTTCATATCCTCAGCAGTCTTTTTAAGCTTATTCCCGATATCTTCCCTTAATTCCTCCAGAGTATCAAACTCACTTACGTCCTTTGCAAACTCATCGTCAAGGGGTGCCAGTTCCTTGCGTTTAATAGATTTAACGGTAACTGTAAAGGTCGCTTCCTTGCCGGCCAACTGTTCCGCATGATATTCCTTGGGGAAGGTAACAGTAATATCCCGTGTTTCACCAATGGGCATCCCCACCAGCTGCTCCTCAAAGCCTGGGATAAAGGCACCTGAGCCAATCTCAAGATGATAGTCCTTGCCTTCACCACCAGGGAAAGGCTCATTGTCAATTTTCCCCAAAAAGTCTATTTGGACAGTGTCTCCATTTTCCACAACGCCTTCTTGCAAGGGTAAAACCTTGCAGTGCCTCTCCCGCAAACGCTCAATTCCCTTGTCAATATCTTCAGAAGTAATCTCAACATCTCTTTTGACCGCTTCGAGTCCTTTATACTCACCAAGCTTTACCTCGGGCTTGACCTGCACCTTTGCCTTTAAAACAACCGGTTTACCTTCCTCAGCCTGAACGACTTCCATCTGGGGCCGGTCAATAGGCTCGATCCCGGTTTCTTTCACTGCCTTCAGATAAGCCTCCGGCACCAGAGACTCCATGGCATCTTCATACAATACTTCTTTACCAACAAAACGATCAAAAACAACCCTTGGCGCCTTGCCCTTACGGAAACCAGGAATATTAACTTTCTTAACAAGTTTGCGGTAGGATTTTTCCACAGCTTGGGAGAACTGTTCAGCATCCAACTCGATTTCCAATAGAACAGTGTTTTTTTCGACCCTTTCCGCGTTAGCTTTCATTATGCTCCCCCTTAAGTGATTTAATTATAATCGGTATTGGCTATCTCGAAAAGGAGCCCCTCTCGATAATAATAAATACCATTAAATTCTAATTAATATTGTAACCAATTTAATTGAATTAATTATTCTATGGCTTCACTGATATTTCCTTCAGCAAACCAAAAATACCAAGGCTTTATACAAGCCCTGGCACCCCCTAGCCTGAATACGGTTTGGGAACTGCCCGCCCGCTCAGCGAGCTCTTAACAACAGTTGCGGCACGGGACTCCTCATAATGTCACCACTTATTATAACTGGATAAGATCTAATGATCAACCAAAAACACCTGAAAAACTAAAAAAATAAACACATTTGGGCAGATAGCTACCTTCAATTCAAGGAATTGTTTCTGAAACAATTGAATCTCTTATATTTCCACATTTCAACAGTACAAGGTACATGATATCATTAATAGAGCAGACTTTCCAAGAGCAACCGAAAAAAATATTTCAGGGAGTTTTAGCAACCCTGCTTCTTGACAACACCATGTTTATTTGTTAACATATTTGCTGCGGGCATTCAGGATGTATGATCCGGTCGCCCGTGAGATTATGGTGGATGTAGCTCAGCTGGTCAGAGCACCAGATTGTGGCTCTGGGGGTCGTGGGTTCGAATCCCATCATCCACCCCAGAAAGATAGTATTGGGGCGTCGCCAAGCGGTAAGGCACCGGTCTTTGGAACCGGCATTCGTTGGTTCGAATCCAGCCGCCCCAGCCATTTTTAATTTTTACATGTTTTCAGTCTTCTTAAGGTGAGGACTATTACCACCCATTTCGCCATCAAGAGGCTGAAAATAAGGTTATGGGCCATTAGCTCAGTCGGTAGAGCACCTGACTTTTAATCAGGGTGTCGGTGGTTCGAGTCCACCATGGCTCACCAGCAAGGGTTGGACCTCAGGTTCAACCCTTATTAAAAATATGCGGGCGTGGCGAAATGGCAGACGCGCTGTACTTCAGGATCCAGTGGGTTAACTCCCGTGAGGGTAAAATGCTTGTTAGCTAAGGAATAATAAGGCTTTCCGGATTTATCGTCCGGGGAGCCTTTTATTTTGTTATGTTGAGGATATTACTCAAATTCACTGCACTTCTAATCCAGTAAGTATTGGCTGCAGTCTATGGATGGCAAAACATCAGGCAATCCAACTACGGAAATGGTATTCTGTGGACTGCAAATCCAGTGTAAAAAAGTTAATAAAAATATTCAAAAGAACTATTGCTACAAATACGAATAAAAGATTGCGCAGGTCCCATCAACTAATTAAGATAAATTATAGGCTGTCATTAAATAAAATGTCTTGTATAAAAAGAGGAGGTTAACTATAAAACAAGGAGGTTAAAGAGGATGATAGTGAGCATTTTATCAAAACTTAAAAAAACAAGCATGCTGATGTTTGCAGTATTGCTGGGAGCAGTATTGTTAGTAACAGGCTGTCAGTCCAAAGAGGTTGAGACCTCAGAGGAAATAGCAAAGCTGCGCATAGGGCTGGTTCCAGGGGAAGACGCCCAACAAATAATAGAAAAGTATGATCCTCTGGCCAAATACCTGGAAAGGGTACTGGATTTAGAGGTTGAGCTTATTGTAGGCACAGACTACACAGAAACTATTGAGGCTATGCGTACAGGCAAGTTGGACCTGGGAATGTACGGCCCGTTTTCCTATATACTAGCAGCTGATACAGCCAATGCTGAGGCAGCTATTTTGGCTTCTTATGAAGATATGGGAATTTATTATGAATCCTATATTATTACACATCCGGAAAGCGGTATTGATAAAATCTCTGATCTCAAAGGAAAGACCTTTGCATTTGTTGATCCCGCGTCTACGGCAGGATACCTCATACCCCGTATGTACATGGAGAAAGAGGGCATAAACCCGGATAAAGACCTGGCCTCCACGACTTTCTTGGGTGGACATGATGCCTGTGCTTTGGCAGTCAAAAAGAAACAAGTAGATGCTGCATCAATTGTTAAACACCAGCTAGAATCTGCAATTAACGCGGGATTGATATCTGAGGATGATTTCAAAATAATACATACATCCGATCGCTTCCCTGGAGGACCTATGGCGTGGCGTAAAGATTTGCCAGAAGATTTAAAAGAAAAGATTAGGGATGCCTTTATTAATATGCCTGAGGAAGATATCAGTGTTCTGAGAACTGCATTTCCCAAATTAGTTAAGTTTGAAGTAGCAAATGATTCAGACTTTGATATTCTGCGCCAATCTGCGAAAGAATTAAACCTGGATATAAAAGAATTGATCTAAGCACAAAACCCAAGTAAGGAAAAGTAAAATGATCCTAAATTAAAGAATTAAACAAAACATTTAATGGTAAATGTGCATGCTTTGCGTGGGGTTTATTTTGAAGTTGAGCAAGGTGGTTTACCGACAATTTATGCCCGAGCGGAGCAGAGTACATCGACCATGCTCCGCTTTATAATCGAATTAGAAAAGCCGGCCGAGAGAGCCAGGTGTTCCAAGCAGCTAGAACCTATATATTATTGACGTTTTATTATTCGTGTGCTATGATAATTTATACGACATTTATCACGGTTTAATAAACCTAATTGGAATTGACGTTCAAAGCCAGTAAAATCAAGGCTTATAATGCGGGCGTGGCGGAATGGCAGACGCGCTGGACTTAGGATCCAGTGGGTTAACTCCCGTGAAGGTTCAAGTCCTTTCGCCCGCACCAATTATGTCCGAGAACCCTTGTAAATCAAGGGTTTATTGTTTTTCTTCTTTAATTAGATTTTTCATAGGCATCTTTGCAAATACTCCGCAGTTACCGTCTAAACAAGCATCAATGGGCTCCAGCAAGCCATCATCTAGGCCACAAGTTTCTTTGCAGCAACCATTTTGATGGCTCGTTTCATTTATGCAAGAAAACTAAGCCCCATTGCTGGGGCTTTTCCGTAAAAGATTCGCTTATTATATTAAAGCTTTAAACGTCCAATGTCCTTAACATCAGTAGTCTATAGTTAATCTTCTACTGGTTCGAATTCGCTTTTCCCAGCAAGACATACTGGGCATGTCCAATCATCGGGAATATCCTCAAACGGAGTACCCGGTTTAATTCCATTATCCGGATCGCCAAGTTCGGGATCATAAACATACCCACAAGGAATGCATCTGTATTTTTTCATTTTTTCCTCCCTTCAGAAAATCCTTTATTCTTTCAATCAGCAAAGAATACTTTCTACACAAATCAGGCGTAATCCTTTAAATATCGCCATATAAAGGATTATATTTTTTCGATCAACAAACATTTGCAGCTTATTCATTGTAAAGCTGCATAATTATTATTTACAGTTAATAACATATAACACAGGTAAATAGGTTATAGTTCAGAACAGGCGCAATACTGGCTTAAATTTGTTATTGCGGGCATTCCTACAAATAAGCATCGACCTGGACCTCTATAACGGAAATCTCCATGTCAGTCAGTTGACGTCCCAAAAAATTGCTGAGAGCCTTGATTGAAGCACCTATGGCAATACGCCTGACATCATAATCTCCTTTATTTTCAGGACCCGTCTGGTTAAAGTTGGAGGTCTTAGCGAATTTTTCTGAGGGTAGTCCGGGACTCAGGGCAGCTGCCAGGCTGTCCAGTACTGCATCTTCTTCCCTTAACGGTTCATTAATAAACGGTTCACCATCTTCCAGGTCAACAGGGATGTTTCCGTTTTCTTGATCTGCGCTTTTTATACCTTTAGCCTT
>LFRM01325931.1_pt1 | contig 12318 bp, 9 predicted proteins | sample 618341 | NCBI WGS metagenome assembly LFRM01 (sample SAMN03654438, study PRJNA283298) | anaerobic digester metagenome | isolation source: pool of bioreactors CSTR01a, CSTR02a, and CSTR03a thermophilic anaerobic... | place: Denmark: Kgs. Lyngby | collected 2014-05-21
CGTATGTTCCTTTACAACGCCCTGATCGAATCCTCGCTGAAGCTGCCGACTTATTCAGTGGTTATATACCTGGAAAGGAAGAGGCGGCTCCCTCCGCCCGCTTTATACCATAAAACACATTCTATACTGTGATTCACTTGTGGGAACACCTGCCTAGAATAAGAAAGGGCGAGCTGCCTGGCCTTGCACCTGTCCTCATGCTGCTCACAGAGGAAAAAAGTTTGGACGTGTACAGGGAAACGAAGGCTTTGATTAAAAAACTAGAGCCTGATCCGGAAAAGCGTGATGCGCAGCTGGCTATAGCTGCGTCAGTAGCCGGCAGGTATTTGGACATCTCAAAGCTTCCAAAGGAGGATATCCAAATGCTTCAAATACTCGACCAAATACTCCTCAGTGGGAAAAATTCTGTGACCGAGTATTTACTCAATGAAAAACGAAAAGAAGGGAAAACAGAGGGAGAACAAGAGGCCAAACAGGATTTTATCATGGCAGCACTGCAGGAACGGTTCGGCGAAAGCATGGACAGAAATATTACGGCTCAGATTAAACAGATTCGCGACGCGCAAATCCTCAACGACCTTTTTCGGACCAGCCTAAGAGCTGAGAGTTTCGATGAGTTCAAAAAGACCCTTTATCAGAGGAATGGAATTTCTTTCAAGGGCTAGGAGAGGTTCATAAAAATGGCCATGGGTAACCATGGCTCTTTTTTTCTGCCTTAGAAGCTGACTTTTCATTAACTCTGGCTGCTTCCGAAACAGCGGTTTAAACATGAAAACCTCCTCAACAGTACCACCATCTGAGGAGGTTTTTTATTGAGGAAGCTCAGAGTCAGACAAGCTCTCCTGCCCGATGGCTATAAGCTCGGTTCCTGGCAGAAAATGGCTCAATATTTCATGGCAGCTTGCGCCTTGTCTTGCCATCCCTTCCATAGCCCACTGGCAAACCCCAACTCTGTGCCCCCAGCCGCCACCCCGGAGGAGAAACTCCAGTGAGCCGTCCTCCTTTTGCAGCTTGTCCACAGCAAAGAAGCTGCTGCGCAGCGCCTGGCCGGCTTCCTTCAGGCTCCTGCGGATATTCAGCTCTCCCGAGATTTTAAGCTCTCCTTTATCTGTAATTACGGCAACCTCAAGTGCACCTCCGCCAGGGGATCTGCGGGTCACAGCAAGATCCAGCAGTTCTGCGCCTTCAGGAAAATTGGCAGCAAGCAGCGGTGCCAGATCACTAGATGTAAGCCGTACTTCCCAGCGGCTTGCCGGCGAGCGGCTGCAGTATGATGAAGAAGGTGCAGCCAGAAAATTTGCCACAGCCTCAGAACTTGACAGGTCCTGAGCCTGCCCGCCACCGCAGCTGGCAGGCACCAAATAAGGGACGCTGGTTCCCCAAATCTGGCCGCTGTCTTCAGTTTGGCCGCCGCAGGTGCTGAAATAATATACGTAAGGAACAGGCTTTCCACCATAGCCCACAACCAGGTTTGCCGTATCATCAACAGCGCGGTTGGTAGAGGGCTTTTCGCTGTCATAGCCCAAATAAACCTGGGAGTTTGTGCTGTCTACCAAATCGTATTCCTTTTTGGGGTTCAAGTGGCCGAAACTGTAAGTCCGGGCCAAAATGGCTTGTGCCTCCAGTGCAGTTTTGGGCCAGGAAGCAGGCACTTCATTTGGCACCACCCCATAAAGGTATTCCTCCTGGGGCAGGCTATTTACAACAAGCAGCCCTTTATCCTGAGGGAGCAGACTGACAGTAATTCTGCCTCTGTAGGTTCTGGTGATGGCACCGGCTTTCACTGTAATCAGCCCTACCTCAGAATCGGAGCATTCAACCCAGAATTCCAAAGGATCTGTGAGGACGAATTTCTCCTCATTGCCCTCCAAAATCATCCCTGAAGCTGTGGCTTGTACATTCCAACTTTCTGCTTTGGCTGAGCCTTCAGGCAAAGCAGCCGCTATGGGATTAGAACTGCAGAGAGTTATGCTGCTCAGCTTGCCTTTCCCGTCGAAAAGCCGCACTCTCACTATGGGTTGTGCGAAAGAGCAGGTGCACAGAAAGAAAAGCAAGACTCCAAACGAGATTTTCCGCATGAGAACCCTTCCTAAATTAGACTCTAAAGGAATAATTCGCCCTTAAGTTTCCTTTTCCTTCAATAGGAAAAGGCACAGTTGGTTATAATAAAAGCTGTTGAAGGGGGGCTGTAAATTGCAGCTGAGCAGAATAGACCTACTAGATTTGCAGACAGCAAGCAGGCGGGAGTGGCTGCTTGCCAACGGTTTGGGCGGTTATGCCTCAGGCACAGCTACTGGCCTAAATACCAGAAGATACCACGGGCTTCTGATGGCAGCCTTGGATCCCCCTGCAGAGCGGACTCTCTTTGCTGCAAAAACCGAAGATGCACTGGATGGTGTGCCCTTAGACTGCAATCACTATCAGGGAGAGATTGTCCACCCGGAAGGGTTTCGTCAGCTTGAGAGCTTCTGCGCAGAAAAGCGTCCGACTTTCCTGTACAGGGTGGGAAGGCAGTGGCTGGAAAAAAGCATTTTCATGGTCTATGGAGCAAACCTCACTATTGTACAGTATAAATTGCTTTCGCCCAGCACCCAGGCCACTCTCACTATGCGTCCCTTCATCACCTACCGTCATTTTCACCACCTTCTCAGGGAAAACCAGTGGCCCTTTGCCCAAAAGCTGCTTTTGGAGGGGAAGGGGGTCAGGGTTGAAGCATTTCCAGGGGCAGTGCCTCTGTTTATCCTTTCAGATAAAGCACAGTATCTTGAAGATGGCAAGTGGTACCGCGGTTTTCTCTATCAAATTGAACGGGAACGGGGCCTGGACTTCACAGAAGACCTCTACTCTCCAGGCTATTTCACAATGGAACTGAAGGCTGGCGAGTCTCTTGCTTTCGCTTTTGCAGTGCCCCAGCCTCAAGCAGAAAGCGTCTCCAAGCTCCTTTCAGGCTTTGCCGAAACAGATGCAGATGAACTCTGGCAGAAAGAGGAGGCCAGGCGCCAAAGTCTCTTGGAAAAAGCAGGAACCATTCTGCCCTTACACGGCCAGGGAGAGGCTGCAGCCTGGGCCCGGGATTTGGTGCTGGCAGCAGACAGCTTCATCGTCCGCAGAGGCGAAGGGAAGCGGACTGTAATTGCAGGCTACCCCTGGTTCGGCGATTGGGGCAGAGACACAATGATCGCCCTAGAAGGCCTGACCCTGGTCACCGGCAGGTTCGACGAAGCTTGGGAAATTCTCACTTCCTTCGCCCAATACTGCAGGGAGGGACTGCTTCCCAATGTCTTCCCTGACGCAGGAACAGAGCCTGCATACAATAGCGTGGATGCACCTTTGTGGTTTATTCACGCAGTGTACAGATACTGGCAGTACACTTTAAACAAAGAAGTCTTACAGCTCTATCCAACTGTCCGCTCCATTATCGAACATTTTTGCATGGGAACTGCCTTCGGCATTGCCATGGACGAAGATGGGCTGATTAAAATGGACAACGGCCAGCTCACCTGGATGGATGCGAAAGTGTGGGATTGGGTTGTGACCCCCAGAGCAGGCAAACCCATCGAAATTCAAGCCCTTTGGCACAATGCCCTCTGCATTTGTGCAGAACTTGCGAGCTTTGCAGGAGAGCCGGCAGCAGAATACAAGGCTTTGGCAGAAAAGGTAAGGGCTAGTGCAGAAAGCTATTGGCTTGAAAGGGAAGGGTATTTGGCAGACCTTGCAGGGGATCCCCAGCTCCGTCCCAACCAGCTCCTGGCCTTCAGCCTTCCTTTTCCCCTGTTCGATCTGGAATCTGAAGAAGGCAGTAGAAAGGCAAGTCTGGTCTTTGCCAAAACAATGGAACAGCTCTACATCGGCCCAGGCCTGCGCTCTCTGGGACCAAAAGAGTTGGCTTATCAGGGACAATACGGCGGCGCCCCCTTAAGCCGCGACGGCGCCTACCACCAAGGCACAGCCTGGAGCTGGCTTTTGGGTCCCTGTCTGGATGTGGCAGCAAAACTTTCATCGGATCTGGAGGAAGCTCGGGAAAAGTTGTGGGTGATTTTGGCCCCGAGCAAGCACCATTTCTATCGAGAGGGAGCCTTGGGGCAAGTGTCGGAAATCTTTACTGGGGATTGGCCATATTCCCCTCGGGGCAGCGTTGCCCAGGCGTGGGGTGTGGCAGAAATTTTGCGGATTTTAGGGACGTACATAGTGACAGAAAGGAGTATGAAGAGTGCACGTTATGATGCTTAGCTGGGAGTATCCCCCGCGGGTGGTAGGGGGGCTGGCCCGGCATGTGGGGGAACTTTCCCGGGCTATGGCAGCAGAAGGGGTAGAGGTGAGCGTCATCACTACAGGAGAAGGCCCTCCTTCCATAAAAAGCGAAGAGGGAGTGCTGGTGGCCCGCTGGCCCAAGCGGGGCTCAGCAGGCGGAGATCTCCTTTTCGACACAATGCTCATGAATTTTTCCCTGCTGGAGGCGGCTGAAGCAATAGCCGACAGCCTCGGTAGACCGGACCTGGTCCACGCCCACGATTGGCTCGTGGCTCCAGCTGCCTGGACTTTGAAGCACAGCTGGCATCGGCCCCTCATCTCCACCATTCACGCAACAGAGGTCGGCAGGAACAAAGGCCTCCACAATGACCTCCAGCGGCGGATCAGCGATTTGGAATGGGCGCTGGGCTTTGAAAGCTGGCGGGTGATTCTCTGCAGCCAGGCAATGGTAGAGGAAGTTGGCAACTTCTTCGGCATCCCAAGGGACAAGCTGGCCATGATCCCCAACGGCATCAACCTTCCGCCTCCAGGCAAGGGAGAGGCTGGGCTGCGGGACAAGTTTGCAGCCCCAGATGAAAAGATCATCCTGTATGTGGGCAGACTTGTGCCGGAGAAAGGCGTGGGGGTGCTCCTTGAGGCCATGCCTCAGGTGCTGGCAGCCCATCCTGAAGCCAAGCTCGTTATCGTGGGCAGCGGCTATGCACAGGAAGATTTCAAAAGGCAGGCAGAAGGGCTGAATCTGGGCAGCAAGGTCTATTTCACAGGCTTTATCAGCGACCAGGAGCGGGATCTCCTCTACAGAGCGGCAGCCGTAGCAGTATTCCCAAGCCTCTACGAACCCTTTGGCATCGTGGCTTTAGAGGGGATGAGCTTTGCCCGCCCCACCATCGTGGGCAGGACAGGAGGCCTTGCTGAGATCGTAGACGGTACCAATGGCCTTTTGGCTGAACCAGGCAATGCCGGAGATTTGGCAAGCAAAATCAACTGGGTCCTGGACGATCCCGAAAGAGCTGAAAGCCTTGGCAAGGCAGGCCTTGCTACCTGCCGCAAATACAGCTGGCAGAGGATAGCAGACCGCACAATTTCTTTATACCAGGAGGTGCTCTCAGAATTCGAAACCAGCCCCTGGCCAACAGCAGAAGAGTACTGGCAGCTTGATGAAACCATCCAAAGAATAGATCGCCTTTTCTCAACTGCCCTGCACCACCGCTACCAACAAACACATAAAGGAGGAGTTATGTGAAAGCAGTGATCATGGCTGGAGGCGAAGGAACCCGCCTGCGGCCGCTGACTTGCGATAGGCCCAAACCCATGGTGCCTCTGGCCAACAGGCCCATTATGGAACACATCGTCCGGCTCCTCGCCCAGCACGAGTTCAAACACGTGGCAGTAACCACCTGGTACCTGCCTCAGGTGATTGAGAATTATTTCGGCGACGGCTCGAGCTGGGGAGTTAACATGAACTACTTCGTGGAAAAGGAACCCCTGGGCACAGCCGGCAGCGTGAAAAACGTGGGCTTTTCTGAAAGATTTTTGGTGATCAGCGGCGATGCCCTTACAGACATAGACCTGTCAGCAGCCATGGCTTTTCACCAGAGCCGAGGCGCCATGGTGACAATCGTCCTCAAAAGAGTGGCAAATCCTTTGGAATACGGCGTTGTGCTCACAGATGAAGACGGCAGAATCAGACGCTTTGTGGAAAAGCCAGGCTGGGGGCAGATCTTCAGCGACCTGGTCAATACAGGCATCTACATCATCGAACCTGAAGCCATGGAATTCTGCGAAAGCGGCAGAGCTGTTGATTTTTCCAGGGAACTGTTTCCAAAGCTCCTGGCAGAGGGTGCTCCCCTCTACGGCTGGGTAGCAGACGGCTACTGGTCTGATATTGGGAACCTTGAAGTGTACAGACAGTCCCACTACGACATCCTGGCTGGAAAAGTAAAAGCTCAGCCCAAAGGGATTAAATTGGCTGCAGGCATTTGGCTGGGCAAGGGCGTGGAGCTGGAAAGCGGCGCCCAGATTCAAGGACCTGTGGTAATTGGCGATTACTGCCAAATCCGGGCAGGCAGCAGGATCCTCCCCTACACAGTCCTGGGCCCCTACACTGTAGTGGGAAGGGGGGCATCGATCAAGCGGAGCATCCTCTGGGACAGGGTGTTTGTAGACGGCAGAAGCGCGCTTAGAGGCACAGTTGTCTGTTCCAAAACCCGAATCCGGCAGGACTCTGAACTTTACGAGGGCTCTGTAGTGGGCGCAGACTGCTCTTTGGGCAAAGGCTGCCTTGTGAAGCCCCAGGTGAAAATCTGGCCTGGGAAGGCTATCGACAGCGGCAGCAAGCTCACCACCAGCCTCGTCTGGGGTCAGCGCTGCAGCAGTTCCCTGGTGTGCAGCCGGGGCGTTGTTGGCCTTGTGGGAGTGGAACTGACTCCAGCCTCTGTGGCCCGCCTGGGCACAGCTTGGGGCAACATCCTCAAAGAAGGAGATCAGGTCCAGGTTTCCTGCGATGGCGAGAAAGCCAGCAGAATGCTGAAGCGGGCATTGATATCTGGCGCCCTCTCTGCGGGACTTGAGGTAACAGATCTGGGAACACTGCCTGTGCCTGCAGCGCGGTTTGCAGTGGCCAGTACCAAAGCCAAAGGCGCAGCTTATCTGCAGATGGACAAAGAGAACATTTCGATCCAATTCTTCGACCACACAGCCCTGCCCCTAAGCACAGCCGAGCAGCGGAAGCTGGAGAACTGCTATCAGCGGGAAGAATTTCGGTTGGGAAAGGTTGGGGAACTGCAGTTTAGGCCTGGTGCTCTGGAAAGCTATCTGGAAAAGCTTCTCTTCAGCCTCCCCTCCCTCACAAGAGAAAGGATCCTCGAGCCTGTGGTGGCAGTCCCTAAAGGAATCTTGGCCAAGTTTGCCTCCCGGTTCCTCGCTGCTCTGGGGGTGGGAAGCGTAATTATGGAAGAGGAATCCTCTACCAGCCAGGAACAAGACTGGCTGGGGCTGGTCCAGCTGAGCCAAATGGTGGTAGAGCAAAAGGCGCCTTTTGGCGTGAGGATTGATGCAGGAGGAGAACGGCTCCTGCTGGTGGATGAGCTGGGCTCGCCAGTCAGCCAGGAATTAATGTGGGCGTTTTTGGGGAAAATGGCTTTTTCCCGCGCCCAAAAGAAGCTGGCAGTGCCGGTGACTGCACCAGGCGTCCTTGAAGAGATGGCAGAGGAGTTCGGTGCTGAAATTGCCAGGACAGCAACAGATGCCAGAGCCATTCTCGAAGAAATGCAGGAAGAGGAGGGACTGTTTCCAGTCTGCGATGCTTTTGCTTTCCTGGGGCAGCTTCTCGCCTATCTTTCCCAGCAGCAGTTGAGTCTGTCGGAACTCCTCGCAGAAATACCCAAGTTTAACCGCGCGAGCCTCACCGTGCCCTGTCCTTTGGAGGAAAGGGGTAGGGTGATGCGGCAGCTGGTGGAACAAGCAGGAGGAAAGTTGGATCTTGTGGACGGGATTAAAATCCCCCAGGAGGTGGGCTGGGCTTTGGTTTTGCCGGACGAAAGGGAGCCGTATTTTCAAATTTACAGCGAAGCAGGCAGCCAGGAAGAGGCGGATCTCCTCGCCAGCGCATACATGGAAAGGATCGGCGCCTTTCGGGAGGAGTAAATGAAAAGGAAGCTGTTAATAATAGGTGGGGCAGAGGATAAGGACGGGCCCTGCAGGATCCTCAAGCGTTTTTTGGAACTTACAGGCCCCGAGCCAACTGTTGCAGTGATCAGCACTGCTTCAGAGGAAAGCCGCGAAGTCGGCACTAGCTACTACCACCTTTTCCGAGAGCTGGGCGCAAAAGAGGTGGAAGTGCTGGAGCTGGCTTTTCGCAAGTGTGCACAAAAGGCAGCCACCGTCAGGATTATCGAGTCCAGCCGCGGGATCTTCTTCACAGGCGGGGATCAGCTGCGCCTTGCAAGCCTTCTCTGCGGCACGAAAGTGCACGAGGCCCTGATTTCTTCCCTGCAGCGGGGAGCTGTCATCGCAGGCACAAGTGCAGGGGCTTCAGCCATGAGCAGCACCATGATTGTAGGGGGGCTTGATGAGGTGGAGCCGCAGAAGATCGCAGTGAGCCTGGCTGCAGGCCTGGGCTTTCTGTCAGAAGCAGTTGTGGATCAGCACTTCGCTCAGAGGGGAAGAATAGGCAGGCTCCTTGCTGCCATTGCCCAAAGTCCGCATCTTTTGGGCATCGGCATCGACGAAGATACCGCCCTCTGCGTGGAAGACAGCACAGCTGAAGTGATAGGCTCTGGGGCTGTAACCATCCTGGATGCAAGGGAGCTGGGACACGTGAACGTTTCAGAGCTCTCCCAAGCAGAACCCCTGGCCCTCACCGACGTCTGCCTTCATATCCTTCCCCAAGGCTACAAGTTCGATTTGGCTGCCTGCCGGCCTATTTTGTAATTGCAGGTGAAGAAATGAAAATTGTTGAGGAACGGGTCTACACAGGCCCCAATATCTACGCTTACAAACCAGTGATTTGCCTTAAGGTGCTCCTTTCTCCCTGGCAAGGGATTGAAACCAAGGAAATTCCCAATTTTAACGACAACCTGGTGAACCTCCTCCCGGGCCTTGGCCAGCACCACTGCAGCAGGGGCAGGCCAGGCGGTTTTTTGGAGCGGCTGCAGGAGGGGACATACCTCGGCCACGTCATTGAACACGTCGCTTTAGAGCTTTCCAGCCTGGCTGGAGAGGAGGTGTTTTTCGGTACCACCCGCACAACTTCCACGCCCTACCTGTACAACGTGGTTTATGCCTATGAAACTGCAGAGGTGGGCCTTGCAGCTGGAAAGGGGGCTCTCAATTTAGTGGAAGCTTTAGCTGAACAGAAGGAAGCCGGCCAGCTCTTGGCTGAGATCTTGGCAGAGCTGAGTAACTTCAAAAGAAAACACGGCTTTGGCCCCAGCACAAAAGCCCTGCTTTCAGCAGCAAAAGAGCGGGGAATTCCCTGGCTGCCTGTGGCAGCTGGCGCGGCCCTGCAGCTCGGCTACGGCGCCCGGGCAAAAAGGCTCTCTGCGAGCCTCACTAGCGAAGCCTCGGCTTTAGCTGTAGATCTGGCCTGCGACAAATGGGCTACCAGGTGCCTTCTTGAGGAGAGCGGCTTGCCTGTCCCTGAGGGGAGGCTTGCTGCCTCTTGGGAAGAAGTGGAAGAAGCGGTCCGAGAGCTGGGTTTTCCGCTGGTGGTCAAACCTGTTTCAGCCAATCAAGGCAAAGGCGTCACCACGAGAATCTGGAGCTTGGAAGCTGCCCGCACCGCCTGGGAGAGGGCAAAGCCTTGGGGAGAAGTGCTTGTGGAAAAGGAGGTGCTGGGCGGAGACTACCGGCTCCTTGTGGTGGGCGGCAAGTTCACAGCTGCAAGCCTCCGCAGGCCTCCAGTTGTAGTTGGCGACGGCAAAAGCACCATCGGGGAGCTGATTGCCAAGATCAACGCTGAGGAGGGCCGCGGCGAGGGGCACGAAAAACCTCTGACCAAGATCCCCCAAGACGAGATCGCCAAGGCAGTCCTAAAGGCCCAGGGCTATAACCTAAACTCTATCCCCAGCCGCGGCGTTGAAGTGAAGCTGCGCTACAGCGGCAATTTGAGTACAGGCGGGACAGCTGTAGATGTAACAGATCTCGTCCACCCCCAGACCCGGGAGCTTGCAGAGCGGGCAGCGCGCCTTTTGAAGCTTGATGTGGCTGGAGTCGACCTTATTTGCAAGGAGATCAGCCTTCCTTTGGCAGGGCAAGGGGCGATCATAGAAGTCAATGCAGCTCCAGGTCTGAGGATGCACCTATACCCTTCTGAAGGAGAAGGCAGACCTGTTGCCCACAGGATCATCTCCCATCTCTTCCCTGAAGGGGATGGGAGGATTCCACTGATTGCTGTCACAGGCACTAACGGCAAGACTACCACTGTCCGCATGATCGGCCACGTCCTTGCTAAGCAAGGCCTGACTGTAGGGCAGACCACAACCGACGGCATTTATCTCGCCGGCAAACTGATTGTCCCCGGCGACAATACAGGCCCGTGGAGCGCGCAGGTGCTCCTCAGGGATCCTGCAGTTGAGGCTGCTGTTTTGGAAGTGGCAAGAGGCGGCATTCTCCGGGGCGGCCTCGGCTACGACAAAAGCCAAGTTGCAGTGATCACCAATCTCAGCGACGACCACCTGGGGCTGGGGGGAATAGAAACCTTAGAGGAGCTGGCTCAGGTAAAATCCCTGGTTGCAGAATGCGTCCTGCCAGGGGGCTGGGTGGTGCTCAATGCAGACGACCACCACGTTGCTGCCATGGCAGAGAGGGTGGCTGAGGATGTAAATATATTGTTTTTCAGCTGCAAGAGGAACAATAAGCTGGTGAAAAAACATCTCAAACGGGGCGGCGCAGCCCTTTGGCTGGAAGGAGGGAAAATAGTCTGGCAAAGCGGTCCCCTGCGTCCAGGCAGGTTCTGGGCACAAGTCCACAATTATCCTGCAACTTTGGGAGGGGAACTGGCTCACAATACAGCCAATCTCCTTGCAGCCATCGGGGGGCTTTTGGCCTTTGGCCTTCCTCCTTCCCAAATTGAAGAGGCCCTTTTGGAATTTCCGTCAGATCCTGTCTGCAATCCAGGCCGCTTTAACGTCTTTCAAATCGGTTCCAGAAAAGTGATTGTAGACTACGGGCACAACCCTGCCGGATACCGCACCGCTCTTCTTGCCGCCAAAAAGATCACCACCTCCCTCACTGGCATTATCGGCGCTCCTGGAGACAGGCGGGATGAAACAATCCGCACCATGGGGGAGATCGCGGCGAGATACTGCCAGCGGTTGATCATTAAAGAAGACCAGGACCTGCGGGGCAGAGACAGGGGGGAGGTGGCCAGGCTCCTAAAAGAGGGTGCTTTGGCAGGGGGCTCACACCCTGAGAAAATCAAAATCATCTATGACGAGGTGAAAGCCCTGCACTATGCCCTTTCCCAGGAAGGGCTGGGGGATGTGATCATTTTCTATGAATCCTGGCCATCTGTTCACAGGGAAATCGCCCTTTTTTCTGCAATTGGCGCTGCAGCTCCCCGGGAAGTTGCAGCCAAAAGCGAAGCCAAATAGGGACTTGCCAGCCGTGCAAGTCTCTTTTTTATGGTAGAATTCATAAAAAATTTTTTCAAATGCAACTTGAAATTAAGAACAATTACTGCTAAACTACGTATTGGAAAGGAAGGGATGAAAGTGAGAAATGCGCTTATAGTAGCGGTTTTATTGATTGCTGTTTTGTTCGCATTCAAATTACTGGCCATGCCTGAGGTTGAAGTAAGCGACATTGACCTCAGCAAAGTGCGGGACGGCTCATACATAGGAGAGTATGAAGCAGGTCCGGTGAAGGCTGTTGTCCAGGTGGACGTAAAGGATCAGCAGATTGCAGATATCAAGATCAAGGAGCATATTCACAGCATAGGAAAAAGTGCAGAAGGTATCACAAAACAGGTTTTGGCAAAGCAGTCTTTGGCTGTAGACGCAGTAAGCGGCGCCACTGTAAGCAGCAACGTGATCCTCAAAGCAGTGCAGGTGGCCCTGGAAAAAGGCACCAGCTAATCCTTTCTGACAACAAATCTTTGACGCCTCTTTGCGCCCCGTGCTATACTAGAGCAAGGGGCGTTTGTTTTGCAACTGAAAGCGTATGCCAAGTTGAATTTGGCTTTGGAAATATTGGATCTGCGGCCAGACGGCTACCACAACCTCAGAAGCGTCATGCAGACAATTTCCCTGGCAGATACCCTGACCGTCCAAAGGTCTGATGCCTTAACGCTGTCTGTGCCCGGCAGACGAGAGCTGGAAACTGATGATAACCTGATCCTGAGGGCTGCGAGGCTGCTGGGGGGAGGAATTTTTGGAGCCCGGCTGATTCTTGAAAAAAACATCCCTCAGGGTGCAGGCCTCGGCGGGGGCAGCGCTGACGCTGCCGCAGCCTTAAAAGCATTGAACGAGTTCTGGGGCCTCAGCTGCAGCCTGCCCCACCTTGAGGGGCTGGCCGCGAGCCTGGGCTCAGATGTGCCTTTTTTCCTCACTGGGGGCACTTGTGAGG
>LFRM01228419.1_pt2 | contig 12316 bp, 10 predicted proteins | sample 618341 | NCBI WGS metagenome assembly LFRM01 (sample SAMN03654438, study PRJNA283298) | anaerobic digester metagenome | isolation source: pool of bioreactors CSTR01a, CSTR02a, and CSTR03a thermophilic anaerobic... | place: Denmark: Kgs. Lyngby | collected 2014-05-21
GGGTTTTCACCTCTACGAAGCGGTTGATGAAGTCCCGGAGCGTGGCGGGGCAGGGGCATTCTTCCTTCTTGGGCGGCGGGGCAGGTTTAGGGGGCACACAGAGCACGTCGCCTGGAAAGATAAGGCTGGGATTGGGAATGTGGGGATTGGCCGCGATCAGGGCGTCCAAGGAAACCCCAAAACGCTGAGCTATGAAAAACATGGTATCCCCCTGCACAACGGTGTACCTGCCTGTAAAGCCTGGGGGGCAGTGGGTGGGTACGCGCGGGAAGCCGTGGTGGCTGGGAAACATAGAGGTTTACCTCCTCTCAAGTGACTAGCATTGCTAATATATGCCGCGGGGGTGCAGGGGGAACTAGGCAACGAGGGCTAGATCAGGGGTTTCTAGCGCAGGTTCAGGGAATACTGCCTGATGCGCTGGTAGGCTGCCTCCCTTGGCGCGCCGTCCAGGATCCGGGGTTGGACCCCGAAGATGCGGGCGGGGAGGATGGCCAAATCGCGCACTCCCTGTTCAGAGAGGGTAAACTCCAAGAGCATGGTCTCCCAGGTGCTGGGCAGGTTCAGGTCGAAGACGAAGTTGCCCAGGCTGTAGGCAATGACACTCTGGTTGTAAAATTCAAGGCCTTGGAGGACGTGGGGGTGATGCCCCACGATTAAGTCGGCGCCGGCGTCCGCGGCTGCCCGGGCTAGGCGCATCTGCTCAGGCGTGGGCTCGTGTACATACTCCTTCCCCCAATGCATGCTCACCACCACCACATCCACCAGCTCCCGCAGCTTCTGCACATCCTCCACGATCTGATCCAGTTCCGCGGGGGCCACGCCCGGTTCCTCTGCAGTGGCCCGCCAGCTGATGGGCTCCCTGGAGTAAACGAACCACATCTCCGTGTAGGCCAAGAAGCCGATGCTCACTCCGCCCATCTCCCGGATCAGGGGCGCGCGGGCTTCCTGGAGATTGCGCCCGGCCCCCACCCAGTCGATGCCGTACTCCCGCAAAAGGCGCATGGTTTCAAGCAGGCCTTCGTGGTGGTAATCTAGGGCGTGGTTATTGGCCAGGGAGACCACGTCCAGGCCCGCAAAGGCCAGGCCCTCCACAGCTTCAGGCGGGGCCTGGAACATGTTGATGAAACGGCCCCGATCGCCCAGGGGCGACTCCAGGTTGGCAAAGCTCACATCAGCCCCGCGCAAAAAGGAGGCGGTCTCAGCGAACATGTACTCCCAGCCGTTACTCAGTCCCGCCTTTTTCACATCCCGATCCAGCATGATATCGCCCACGGCCACCAACCTGATCTCCCCTGCCCAGGGCTGGGCATAGGGAGTTCCCAGGGCCAGCAGGCGGAAGGCGTTAACGGGGCTCTGGAGCCGGTTCTGCACCCAGTCTCTCAGCTGGCCCGCAAGGCCCTTGGGACGCTGGCTCAAATAGATGGTGCGGGTTAAGGGATAGGCCAAAGGATGAGCCGCACAGTCCCGGGGGTCCACTCCCTCCAAGGGCAAAACCCGTACCGCCGGTTTTCGCTCCTGGAGAAGGATGATTCCGAACCCGCCCCTTCCTTCCCTGAGCTCCTCCGCTATCTCGCCGGACTCTAGATAGCGCACGGGCGCATCCCACCAGGGGTAGCCCGGGACTGCCAGTTCCTGTGCAACCAGGACTTCCTCTGGGGTAGAGAGGATGGCCTGCTGCAGGCTCTGCAAATCCAGCATCTGCCTAGAATCAAAGAAGGGCACCACCACTGCCGGCACCAGATAGCCCACAGGCCAGCTGACCAGGCCCTCAGTGGGCCTGCCCAGTTCCAGGAGGTAGTCCAGTTCGCTGCGGCTTAGCTTTTCCAGGAGCCGGCTGGGTTCATCCAGGATCACTTCTCCAAACTGATACCCGGGAAAAAGGCCGCGGGCCAGATGGGGGAATGCTGAAGCCAAGCCCAGCCTGGGCGCCGGGGCAGGCCCAATCAGCCAGGCCAAGATGGTCAGCACCCCTCCCAGGGTCAAGAACACCAGGATGGGAACCCAGAACAGCGCTCGCTTGCGAACGATCACCACAAACATGGCCTTCGCCTCCTGGTAATGTATACTGAAGCGCGGCGGCCAGCATGCGGGGGTGGTCAACAGTTGGAGGAATTTGGCAGAATAGGCTGGGTCCGGCCGGGGCAGGCTAGGGGTGAGGGACGGTATGGCAGAGTGTCAACACGCATGACGTGTTTCGTGTAAAGCGCTTTGACTGTCATGTCCGTCCCTTCTAGTGTGAGCGGCGCAGTATCCTGCGCAGGGCTCTTTTTTTGTGGTAAAATGAGTTGAGCAGGGGGGGAGCGTTGGTATAGGATCTTAAGGGGAGAGGAACCATGTTTTTCATAGGCATTTTTGGGATCCAGGATAAAGAGGAAATCATCAAAACAGAACAGGGCGTGACCTGTCCCGTGTGCGGTGCCTATGATCGTTATGAGGTGATCCGGGCCTACACCTACTTCCACATCTTTTTCATTCCGGTCTGGAAATGGAACAGGCGCTACTTCATCCGCACCCGCTGCTGCCAGAGGGTGTGTGGGCTGGATGAAGAGTTGGGCCAAAGGATCGAAGAGGGGCAGGCGGTGTCCATCAGTACTGAGCATTTGGACTGCCGCCAACCCGCGGGGTGCTTCTGCTCCAGCTGCGGAGCACAGCTGCACAGTGCGTTCAACTACTGTCCCTACTGCGGGAAACGTTCCTGATATTACCAACAGATTACATATCTTTATCACTATCATAATAAGGCTGTAGTACAATTAGCGAGGCACTTCCTTAATTTGGTTGTGCCGGCCATCACGATCTGGATATTTGGCAAACCATGAGAAATCATGGGACGCAAAGCTATAGGGGCTAAGCACGTTTGTGTATGCCAGCCAGTTGCGGTTAAGATGCTCTTTCTAGCTGCCTGGTTGGGGAGCATTTTTTTGTGTTCAGGGGGTTGGACTTCAGTGGATCTATTGTGAGAATCGGTATCTGAACAGTGGCAGGATTCAGAAAGAAGCACTAATGACGAGGCCGGGGAGACGCAGCAGGGAGATCGGGAGGGGCGTCTCGCCGTGCTCCAGGGGCAGCTGTGCATGGAAGAACCGACGGGCAAGGGCGCCTGGCCGGTGATCATTCCGGGGCCCCGGGTGAAGATTCGCTTAGGGGACAAGCTCCTCACGGGGCCAACGGTTCTAGAGAGCATTGAGGGCCTTTCCATAGAAGTCCAACAAGAGCCTCCCGTGAGCGACTTCGAGATCATTGTGTCCCGGGACAAGATGGAAGTGATCCTCAAGACCAGGTTCCTTGCGGGTAGGAAGTATGCGCTCTGCGATGCCGAGTACCAGCAGCGGCTGTGCCTCAAAGCGCAAACGGTTGCAAGCGTTCCAGCCAAGGCCATTGATCCCCGGCTCGTTTTGGCGCGCCTCGCCGAGAAGGGTATCAGACCTGAGCTGATCGAGACGACCCAAGTAACCCAGGCCTGCCTGGGGCGGGAAGATGTTGAAGTAATCGTAGCCCGGGGCGTGAAACCCGTGCCGCCTGTGGACGGCCGGGTTGAAATGGTATGCGATCTCAAGACTAGAGTGCCCAACGCGGCGGAAGGGGACCGTGTGGATATTCTAGACAGGGGACGCTTCAATAGCGTGAACGCGGGCGACGTCCTGGCCGTCCTGCATCACCCAGTTCCCGGCACACCCGGAATGAACGTGTACGGGGAAGAGGTTTCTCCCCCCGCTCCTCGGCAGCCGCGCCTGGCCGCGGGTTCAGGTGTGAAACTGGTCAAAAACGGAACCATGGCGGTTGTCGAAGTGACGGGGCGCCCCATTCTCAGAAGGGGTGTGCTGCAGGTCAGCCCCCAGCTCGTAATCGGGCAGAATGTGGATGTGTCCACAGGTAATGTGGAGTTCAAGGGAGATGTTGTAGTCCTTGGTGATGTACAGGAGTCCTTGACGGTGAAAGCAGGCGGCTCCGTGAACATCCACGGTAGTGTTTACCACGCCCATATCTTAGCCGAGGCAGATGTGTCCATTGCCGACAAGTTGATCGGAGGCTCTGTTAGTGCCGGGATCAAGCAGCCTGGACTGGCCAAGGCCGTCAAACTGCTGCACAGCTTAGATCGGGATTTGGAATATCTCGTGGCCATCTTCCGCCAGCTCAAGGAACATCCTAAGCTTTCCGTGCGGGACCTGATTCTGCGCGGTGACGGGTACCTAGTAAAACTGATCCTGGAAGCCCGCCTGGCCCAGGTTCCCAAGAAGTTCGCCCGGCTGGTTGAGCTGCTCGCGGGAGAAGATCTAGACTCCAGTGAAGATGGGCTGGCCAGGACTATGGGCGGGATTAAGACGACAGCCCTGCGCTTTTTGGGGGCAGCGCCCCTGGAGTTTAACAGCATCGAGGAAGTGGCACGGGAGAAAATCCACCTTAAGGCCTTCGCCGCGGAACTGGAGCAGGCTCTGGATATGGCAGCTGATGTGGCAGTCCATTACTGCCAAAATGCTAAACTGGAGGCCACCGGCAGCATCACCATAACGGGCCCTTTGGCCTATGACTGCGATGTGGTGGCCGGGGATGCCTTGAGGATGAGCGGGGCATGCCGCAGCGGAGTTTACGCCGCCTCCTCGGGTATCTTTGCTGAGACGGTGGGTTCCCACGGAATGGGCAAAACCGCCCTCTTCGTGAGTGAGCAAGGTGTGATCGGGGCGGAGCGGTTTTACCCGGGCGTAAGACTGAGAATCGGCCCCGTGGAAACCGTCATTGAGGAGGAGTGCTGTAACAGGCTGTTTTACCTTCGGGAGGGAAGGTTGGCCAGCAGGAAATATCAGCAAGGAGGAGCAGTATGCTGAAAGTAACCGTGGTAAAAGGAGTGCCCGATGTGGTTATCAAGCTGGAAGGCTCGCTGGACATGGGCACGGGCCACTCTCTGCAAAGGACCGTGGAAGAGCTGGACCTGGACCGCATACACAACTTGACCGTTTCCCTGAGCGGCTTGGACATCATCGATTCCACCGGAATCGGCCAGCTGATTGGCTATCACAGGATCCTGAGCCGCAAAAACGGCAGGGTTCTGATCGAGAATGACAACAGGGAGATCGAGGAAATCCTGGGACTCATTGGGGTCCGGGAGATCCTGGGCTCATGAATTTTCCCAGCACATACTGGGTCTATCCCCTAGCGGCGGTGCTGGGTTATCTCTGCTACCGCCTGGGCTGCTGGGTGCAGAAGGGACGGACAGAGCGGGCCGAGTATCGCGAGTTGTTGGCCGTTTACAGGGAGATCCTTCCCAAGATCACCCACGGCCGCGTGCGCCTCATTTCGCCCGCGGAGTATAGGGCTGCCTATGCAGGGGACGACCCCCTCTTGATCATAGACGTTGAGCAGAAAGATGACATTCCACGCGTCCGCCAGACCGTGGATGAATTCTTCGCCGATTTCATCCCCCACTGGAAGGAAGTGCGCAGCCCCATCCTCACCGCCCTGTCTGAGGCGGTGACCAATGTGGTCAAGCATACGCCAGGAGGCAGGGTGCTGGTGTACCTGGAATCCACCGGGCCCAGATTTCATGTGGAGGATTGCGGCAGCGGCATGGATCTGGCCAAACTGCCGGCCATGGTCTTTGTCAGCGGCTACTCCGAGACATCGAGCCTGGGGGCAGGATTTACCGTTATGCTCCGTTATACCCAGCAGATGGAAATCTGCACGTCAGCAGAGGGGACAGCTTTGGTGCTGCGCACCCATTTGGCCTCCCTACTGAACAGGGAACGGCGCGGAAAGGAGGAAGGCCATGCGCTTAGTTGCTGTCCAGCGGTTGAAGCCGGGCATGGTTGTGGGCAAAACTATACTTGGCAGTAACGGCCAGATCTTGCTGCGCCAGGGTGTTGAGCTTACCGAGCGTTATATCCAACACCTCCGGGACCATTTCATCGAAGTGGTGTATATTGCCACCGGCAGCGATGTTACCGCCCACGACGTGATCAGCGATCAGACCAGGATCAAGGCTCTCCGGGAGACCAAGCGGATCCTAGGCGAGGTTAAGCGCGGCGCGGAACTAGAGATGGAGCAGGTGCAGCAGGTGTTGATCGGCATCATCGATGAACTGCTCCTGCACGACGATGTCATGGTCAATCTGGTTGACATTCGGTCCTACGACGAGGAACTGTTCCATCACAGCGTGAATGTGGCCATCCTGTCAGTAATCGTAGGCATTGAACTTAAGTACAGCGAAAAGCGCCTCAAAGATCTGGCGGCGGCGGCACTGCTCCATGACATCGGCAAGATTGTGGATGAAGATGCGACGCTGCATTTAGTTATAGGGCGCAGGATCCTGCGGGAGCACAATCGAGTAGGGCGCAGGATTGCGGATGCCGTTTTCCAGCACCATGAGCGCTGGGACGGCGGCGGCTTTCCCCAGGGGCTTGCCGGAGAGGAAATCGCTGAAGAGGCGCGCATCCTGCAGGTAACAAATGTCTTTGATAATATGTCTGCCAACTCCAGGCACCCCCTGGAAGAAGTGATCGAGTTTTTGATGGAAGGCAGCGGCAGTGCCTTTGAACCGGATACTGTGCGCGCCTTTTTAAACTGCGTTTCCTTCTATCCCGTGGGGACTCCAGTGGAGCTGAACACGGGCGAGCGCGGCATCGTGGTCCGGGCTAACAGGGGGATTCCCACCAGGCCCGTGGTCATGGTGACCCGCAATGCTTTCGGACCCCTTGACCCCTTCTATGAGCTGGACCTCAGGGCACATCCCGCCCATTTCGTGATGAAGATCCTCGAAAGCGAGGCGTGGGAAGTATGAGGACCGCAGTGTATCGCGAGGACCTGGTCCACAAGCTCTATGAGTCCTGTCTTAGTGCCGAGCACGCCCCCTTTGAGGTCCTGGGGCGAGAGCTGCTGAGCGGCTTGGAGGCAGTGGCTGTGTCCATCTGGTCCGAGCACCCCAGGGTTCCCGGAGCCCTGTCCCGCATGGTCTATGAGCAGAACTTGAAGCAGGGAGATCTGCCCCAGGAAGACTACGCCGCGGCGAGGCGGGTTCAGGCAGAAGAGGAGTTGATCAGAGCCACCGTTACGCTCAAAGGCAGGCGGCGCCTCTCCTTTTGTGCACTGCCCCTCCGGGGGCGGAAGGCCCAGTTCTACCTGGTCTTTTGGGCTTTAGAGCCCTTTACAGACGAGGAAGCCCATACCCTCAGCGAGCTGGCGGAAAGGCTGTGCACTCTGCTGGATCTTGTGCTCTCCAGTGACCTCTTCCAGGTTCAACGGGTAAGCCATGAACTGCAGGCCGCGCAGTTTCTGCAGCGGCAGCTCATGCCCAGAATTGAATCGCTGCAGGAAGTGTCGTCCCTGGCGTACAGGGCCCTGCCCGTCCATGAGCTGGGCGGGGACTATCTGGATGTGCTGCGCTTCCCCAACGGCACCCTAGGGCTCACGGTGGCCGATGCCATGGGCAGCGGCGTGCCCGCGGCCTTCGTCATGCTCATGGCCCGCACCATCTTCCGGCTGATCACCAATGTAACCACAACTCCCAGCACCGTACTCCACGAACTGAACAACCACTTCATCTCCGAGATCGCCGATGTGAATACCTTTGTCACCCAGTTTTACGCCGTGTTTGATCCCGCGAGCAGGCGTTTGGATTACGCCAATGCCGGGCATAATCCGCCCGTCCTGTTCAAGCGGGAGACGGGGCAGACGGCCTTTCTGCCCGGCAAGGGCGTGGCCCTGGGCGGCCTCGGGGATTCTGAATATGCTCAAAGAAGTGTGCAGCTCGATCAGGGGGATATTCTGGTGATCTATACCGACGGTCTGAAAGAGGCCAGGGATGGGCAGAACAGCAGCTTCGGCCTGGCAGGGATCTCCAAGGCTCTGCTCAGGTACAAAGAGTACAGCGCCGAAGGGATCTGCGACGGGCTGATTCACAGCGTGCTGCGGCACTGCAGCGTTCAGGCCGACGATCTGAGCTTCCTGGTGCTCAAAGTTTAGCACTGAAGGCGCGCCTGCGGGCGGGCCGTTTTCCTTTTAAACCTCAAAAATCCCAAGTGTTAAGAGGAGATTATCACTTTGAGCAGAAGATAACAAACTAGGACATGCTTAGAACAGCGGCAAAATTGCGATAAGGGAGAAATGGGGATGAGCAAGCAACTTCTTGACCTGGACCATCTTGACTTGGAGACCGCCAAGGAGCGTATCCGTGAGCTCGAAGAACAGCTGGCTTGGGAAAAGCGGCTGCTGTATGCCATCAAGGACAACCTAAACATCGCCGTTTACGCCAAGGACACTGAGGGCAGGAAAATCGTGACGAACCGCGTGGACCTGGAGAACCAGGGCTACACGGAGGAAGCGGAGGTTTTGGGCAAGACTGACTTTGAGTTGTTCCCTCGCCATATCGCCGAGCAGTTTTGGCGCGATGATCTGGCCGTTTTGAAGCAGGGCAAAGCGGTGATCGATCGGGAGGAACTCTTGGTGGAAAAGGAAACGGGCAAGGAAAGGTGGCTGCGCACCTCCAAGCTGCCCATCCGCGATGAAGAAGGCCAGGTTGTAGGCCTGGTGGGTTTTGGCCAGGATATTACCTTGGAGAAGCAGCTGGAAAGGGAAAACCTGGAGGCAGCGGCCAGGATCCAGGAACAGGAGGAGATGATCGCCGATCTGGGCCAGATTCCGGAGAAGATCGGACAGTTGGTGAACTCCATCACCTACATCGCCCGCCAGACCAAGATGGTCTCCATCAACGCCACCATTGAAGCGGCCCGCCTGGGGGATTTGGGGCGCGGCTTTGAGGTGGTGGCGGAAGAGGTCGGGCAACTTTCAGATCGGTCCAGTGAAGCAGCAATCCAGGTGAAAGAAGCCATTGCAGAAGTTGAAACCCTTGTGTCCACCATTTTGGAAGTGTGGAGAACAAGGGGCGAAGTGCACGACTGATACCGAACTATTCACCCCGTGCGGGCTTGGCTCGCCGGGGTCTTTACTGCCTGCAGACGGGCCTTGCTGGGACCTAATAGAAGCTTCACATAGATCCCCCAAACATTTGACGAGAGAGCCGTTGACACCCTGTCGACGGCTCTTTATAATGAAGATGTTCGTGAAAAAAATAACGAAATCAACCGGGGGACAGAGGGCGTACCTCGCTTTTTGCGGTAGTTGGGGAAGCAATTATTGTGAGATTATTGCGATTTGGGTAAGGGGGAATGTGGAGGGCAGGGGCCAGCGAAAATGGTAACTCAAAAGGTAACTCCGGCCGCAGAAAGAGGAGCAGGATTGCCCATCAGCTTGGCGTACTGCTGTGTACAAAGGCCTCGCTTACTGCGCTTGATAGACACATTTCTATGTTTATAGGCAAAAAGATTCGAAGGAGTGGGGATAATGGCTTGCATGTGTGGTCATGAACAGGGTTTGCAGAAGTATCTTGAGCCCTTGGAGCAGATTCTGAGCAACTATGCCAGGGAAGAGCGTTATTTGGTGCCGATCCTCCAAGATGTTCAGGAGGCATATGGCTACCTGCCCGCGGAAGTTTTGAGGGAAGTGGCCCGGTGTCTTAACATTTCCTTCAGCAAGGTGTACGGCGTTGCCACCTTTTACTCCCAGTTTCATCTCCAGCCCAGGGGAAGAAACGTGATTAAGGTCTGTACCGGGACGGCCTGCCACGTGAGGGGAGGCGGCGAGGTGCTGGAGGCCCTTCAAAAGGAGCTGGGGATCAAAAGCGGCGAGACCACGCCAGATCTGGAGTTTACACTGGAAACGGTGGCCTGCATCGGTGCCTGTGGGCTAGCTCCCGTGATCATGATCAACGATGACGTCCACGGCCGTATAGGCCCCCAAGATGTGCAGGCCATTTTGAGCAGTTACAGAAGACCAGCAGAAACGGAGGTGGCCGCCGTATGACAGCCGTGAGACTGAACGAGCTGAAAGGGTCCGGCCCTCAGCCGGCGACGGACGGCACCGGCAAACCCAGGATCATTGTGGGTATGGGCACGTGCGGGATCGCGGCCGGGGCTAGGAAGATCCTGCAGGCCATTATGCAGGAAGTGGAAAGCCGCCGCCTCGATGTTTTGGTGACCCAGACTGGGTGTATTGGCATGTGCCAGAATGAACCGCTCCTTGACGTACAGCTTCCTGGCGGGCCCCGCATCACCTACGGCAATGTGGCCGTGAAGGATGTGCCTCGCATCATTGCCAGCCACGTGATGGGCGGCAGGGTGGTGGAAGATCTGGCCATAGCCCAGTTTGCAGAGGGCAAGCTTGAGGTGGAGAACGTACCCCGCTACGACGAGCTGGATTTCTACAGGAAACAGCACAGAATCGCCCTGGCCAACTGCGGCCACATCGATCCCGAGAGCATCGGCGAGTACATCGCCGCCGGCGGTTACACAGCCTGCACCAAAGCCCTCACCGAGATGACGCCTGAAGAGGTGATCGCCGAGGTTAAGCTGGCGGGCCTGCGTGGGCGGGGCGGTGCAGGGTTTCCCACCGGGCTGAAATGGGAGCTGACGCGCCGTACGCCCAGCGATAAGAAATACATCATCTGCAACGCGGACGAAGGCGATCCCGGAGCATTCATGGATCGCAGTATTCTAGAGGGTGATCCCCACCGGGTGATCGAAGGCATGATTATCGGCGGCTACGCCATCGGAGCCGATGAAGGCTATATCTACATCCGGGCGGAGTATCCCCTGGCCATTAAGCGCCTGGAGATGGCCCTGAAGCAGGCCAGGGAGCGGGGATTTTTGGGTACGGACATCTGCGGCAGCGGCTTCAGCTTCGACCTGCACATCAAAAAAGGCGCCGGAGCTTTCGTGTGCGGCGAAGAGACTGCCCTCATGGCCTCCATTGAAGGTAAGCGGGGCATGCCCAGGCCCAAGCCTCCCTTCCCCTCCGTATCGGGTTTGTGGGGAAAACCCACCAACATCAACAACGTGGAAACCTTCGCCAACGTGGCTGAGGTCATCCGGGGCGGTGCGGAACAGTTCCGCAGCATCGGTACAGAGGGGAGCACAGGAACGAAGGTGTTCGCCCTCACCGGCAAAATTGCCAATACCGGGCTGGTGGAAGTCCCCATGGGTATGTCCCTGAAAGAAGTGATCTATGGAATCGGCGGCGGCCTGCCGTCGGGCGCCGAGCTCAAAGCAGTGCAGATCGGCGGCCCTTCGGGGGGCTGCATCCCCGCGGAACTTCTCGATCTGCCCATTGACTACGAGTCCCTGCAGGAAGTAGGGGCCATGATGGGTTCAGGCGGTATGGTGGTTATGGATCAGAGCACCTGTATGGTGGATGTGGCCCGCTTCTTCCTCAGGTTTACCCAGCAGGAGTCCTGCGGTAAATGCACCCCCTGCCGGGAAGGAACCAAACGCATGCTGGAAATCCTAGACAGGATCTGCTCGGCGCAGGGGCGTGACGGCGATTTGGAGCTCCTGGAGGAGCTGGGGCAGCACATCATTGATACCTCCCTCTGCCAGCTTGGCGGATCAGCGCCCAACCCGGTCTTGAGCACCCTGCGCTACTTCCGGGATGAATACGAAGCGCACATTAGGGACAAGCGCTGCCCCGCCGACGTGTGCGCTGGGATGAGCGCCCCCTATGAAATCGATACCGAGTCCTGCATTGGCTGCGGGCTCTGCGCCAGGCTCTGCCCTGTGGGGGCCGTGAGCGGCGAGAGGCGCAAAGCGCACCGCATTGACGGGGATACCTGCATTTCCTGCGGCGCCTGTGCTGAAAAATGCCCGGTTCACGCCATTGCCCAGGGCGCTTAGGCCGGAGAAAGGAGTAGTGCCATGAGCAAGATCACCTTAACCATAGACGAACACACAGTTGAAGTGGATCAGGGAACAACCATCCTAGATGCGGCCCGGGCCATGGGCATTGAAATCCCCACCCTCTGCTATCATCCCAACTTGTCCCTGCACGGTTCGTGCCGGGTGTGCGTTGTGGAAGATGTACGAACCAAGAGGCTGCTGGCCTCTTGTGTAACTGAGGCCCAGGAGGGCATGGTCATCAGTACCCGCAGCAGCCGGGCTCGCCGGGCGCGCCGCAGGAATGTGGAGCTGCTGCTGGCCAACCATCCCCAGGACTGCCTGAGCTGCTACCGCAATGGGAGCTGTGAGCTGCAGGAAATCACCTACAAAGTGGGCGTGACCAGGGAAGATGTGGAGAGGCTGCGCGGAGAGAGGCGCGATCTTCCCATGGAAGAGGTCGGCCCAGCCTTAAGGAGAGAACTCAACAAATGCATCCTCTGCGGCCGCTGCGTGCGGGTGTGCGAGGAGATTCAGGGTGTCTCCGCCCTGGCGTTTGCCGGCCGCGGCTTTACTTCCATTGTCACCACTGCCTTTGACCTGCCCTTGGCGGAGATCAACTG
>LFRM01381304.1_pt1 | contig 12316 bp, 14 predicted proteins | sample 618341 | NCBI WGS metagenome assembly LFRM01 (sample SAMN03654438, study PRJNA283298) | anaerobic digester metagenome | isolation source: pool of bioreactors CSTR01a, CSTR02a, and CSTR03a thermophilic anaerobic... | place: Denmark: Kgs. Lyngby | collected 2014-05-21
GATCCATGGGTAGCAATCAAAGCCCGTTACCCAGAAGGTACTCGTGTGAATGCACGCGTAACTAACTTGACGGACTACGGTTGCTTTGCTGAGCTGGAAGAAGGCGTTGAAGGTTTGGTTCACGTTTCTGAAATGGACTGGACTAACAAAAACATTCACCCATCTAAAGTTGTACAGGTTGGCGATGAAGTTGAAGTTCAGGTTCTGGACATCGACGAAGAGCGTCGTCGTATTTCTCTGGGTATCAAGCAGTGCAAATCTAACCCATGGGAAGATTTCTCAAGCCAGTTCAATAAGAACGATAAAATTTCCGGTACTATTAAGTCAATCACTGACTTTGGTATCTTTATCGGCCTAGACGGCGGTATTGACGGTCTTGTACACCTGTCAGATATCAGCTGGCACGAAGTGGGCGAAGAAGCTGTTCGTCGCTACAAGAAAGGCGATGAGCTGGAAACCGTTATTCTATCTGTTGATCCAGAGCGCGAGCGCATTTCACTGGGTATCAAGCAGTTAGAAGACGATCCGTTCTCAAGCTACGCTTCAGAGCACGAGAAAGGCACTATCGTTACTGGTACTGTTAAAGAAGTTGATGCTAAGGGTGCAATTATCCTATTAGCAGACGACATCGAAGCAGTATTGAAAGCATCTGAAATCAGCCGTGACCGTGTAGAAGATGCACGTAACGTTCTGAAAGAAGGCGACGAAGTTGAAGCGAAAATCATCAACATCGATCGTAAGTCTCGCGTCATTAACTTGTCTATCAAGTCTAAAGATGTTGAAGATGATAAAGATGCAATCAAAGAATTGCGTAAGCAAGAAACAGATACAACAGCTGCTGCAGGTCCAACCACTTTAGGTGACTTGATCCGCGCTGCACAAGAGAACAAGAACTAAGTTCTTTGTGATCTAAAAAAGGGTGACTTCGGTCACCCTTTTTTTATGTCTAAATATTTGATTTGCTGTACAGATTTTCGCTTATAAAGCATCTGCTTCCAAGCACAATACCGATCGCACTTAATAAGTGCAGTAAACTCAGTTGCGATTATAAATTAATAAACGGCCGCGGTATTGTTCAGCATCTGGATCGTCCTCGATAATGGCATTATCAGAATTGAGCTCAAAACCAAGTGTTTTCATCTTTTGATTAAACGCAGAGCGATAACCACGATTGGGGTCTACAACCCAAACTTCAGACTTTTCAGCGGCATAGCTATCGACAAAACGTGCTAACGCACTCGGCATATCCGGCTCATACAATAAGTCACTGCCTACGATCAGGTCATACTTTGCATCAAGTAATGCAGCACCTGTATCATCGAGCGATGGTGCTGGATGCGCACCCCATTGACCATGTCGAAAAGGGAGTTTAGATAAATTGTTTAGGCGTAAATTTTCTTGCAGGAATATTTTGGCTTTAGGATGGCGGTCTGATGCGGTAATATTTGCGCCTCTACGATGAGCGACTAAGCTGGCTAAGGCAAGACCGCAACCAATTTCCAAAATCTTCTCATCAGTATTAACAGGGCGTAAAGCTAAAGCGCTGGCGAGATAAATGCTTGAAGGCCAAAGCATGCCGAATAAAGACCAAGAGGCAGAACAAATACCCAGTCGTGCAGCTGCGCCTTTAGGGTCATAAAACTGTTGCCTATCGAGTAAGGAGCAAATGACTAGATCCTTGACACCATCGATCTGAATGGTTTCTATTTTAGTTGAATACGCTGTACTGCTCATGAACTTAACATATAAAAAAGCCTCTAAAACTAAGATCACTCAAGTATCGCACAGTTGGGGAATTATATGGTTTTATTCTGTAAATAGGCGCTTTTCATGTGTTTTAGCTGATTTTGTCGTTTTTTTATAAACTATTAATTTTTAGTGAGTCCTTATGCAAGCCCATTGTCAGCTGTTTGGTACGCTAGGTTGTCATCTGTGTGAAGATGCAGAGCAAGTTTTACAGCCCTTTGTCGCACAAGGTTTAGTGGTTGAAATATTAGATATTATTGATTCGCCACAATGGCTTGAGCGCTACGCTCTGACGATTCCTGTTCTGCGCAGAGTGGATAATGGCCAAGAACTGCGCTGGCCTTTTGATGAGCATGCTATTCACGCATTATTTACATAAGCTTTTTATGACGCAGACGTTCAGCTGCATCCTTGAGCGCATAAATGACCTGATCCTTATCCTGATGTTTAATATTGTTTGTATCTAAATACATAGAAAACCCAGGTGACTGGTGTTCGATATAACTACTTTTAAGGCCTATATTGTTATGTAAATCTATTACTTGGAAGGTTTGTACTGGCTTTGAAAACCCTTTAACAGTGATTTCTCCCTGATCTGATGCAGCAATCAGATTTTTTGTTAATGAATAGGTTTCATTGGAAATCAGTATCTCGCCGACTGGAGCAGCATTTTCTAAGCGGCTAGCTAGATTTACTTCTCGACCTATAATGGTATATTCAAGTCGCGTATCCGCACCAAAATTACCGACAGTGCAGTACCCTGTATTGATACCCATACGTACTTCTAAAGGCTGTTTAATACCTTGTGCAGACCAATGTTGGCGTAGTATTTTCATTTGCTCGCGCATTTCAATAGCCATTAACACGGCGGCTTCCGCATCTTTTTTCACGCCTTGGCTACCGTGATCACCAAAGAAAATCATAATACTGTCACCCATAAATTTATCGATGGTGCCGCCATGTTTTACAACAATATTAGACATTTCATTCAAGTAATTATTCAGCAGATCAGTTAATGTTTCAGCTTCCATTTCTTCTGCTAATACTGTGAAATCCTTAATGTCGGAGAAAAATACTGTTATTTTTTCACGGCGAGCTTCTAATTTGACAGTACGTTTTCCAGTCCGTATTGCCTCTAGAATTTGCGGCGATACATACTTAGCTATACCTTGAGTTAAACCTATTATTTTTTCTTGCTCATGCTGAATGTCACGCTGTATTTTATCGATATAATTACTTTTTAAAAATATATAATACGCCGCTAAACACACAAACAAACCAGCAAACACTACACTGACAGCGGCACTCAAAAAGTGTGTTTCTAGCATAATAACGGGTTGGAAAATAAACCACGCCAGTCCTGCCGCTGAGACTGCGACAATCAACATGGGCAGCATTAAACCTAGGCCACCTATGATAAGTGCACTAAAAGCAATCATAATAAATCCCAGCAAAGAGGGAATGAGTGTAAAGCCCATTAATGCAGATATAGTGCCCGCGTGCACTGCATCAAGCATGATTCTCAGCCTGTAAAAGACAACAGAATTGACATGATTGAACTTAAGCAGCAGAAGTTGAACAAGGTGAGGGTATATTAGGCTATAAGGTATAAGCCATAAAAGATTGTAGGAAAAATCACTGACATATCGCCCTATAACGATAAGCTGAATAATAAATATATAGCCTAGAATTCGTAAAAAATATTCTTGAATAGGTTTATTACTAGAAAAAATAATTACCTTTTCATTCATTGCAAAGCTCGTCCATAAAGCAAGTAACATAAAATCCACAGTTAAACTGACAGTGAATATAACACTATCGTTTTATTGATAGTATTCTTTATTATCACTAGTCCTAAATCTATATTCATAGAATTTTCTCTAAAAATAGATTCACGTAATTTCATTATTAGCGTTAAAATAGCGCTGCGCCGGCCTGGGCCGGTATCTTATGGTTAATAGCTCTCATGTCAGACAGCAATCCGTGTTTAACCTGTGGCGCCTGCTGCGCTTATTTTCGAGTCTCTTTTTTCTGGGGTGAATGCCAATCGGCGGGTGGAACTGTGCCTGATGATAGTGTGGTGCCGATTAATTCAACCTTTGTTGCAATGATAGGCACAGATCGTAAACCTGCACGCTGCACAGCTTTGCTAGGCAGTGTAGGCGAGCGCGTGCGCTGTACCATGTATGAAAACCGTTCATCCAGCTGCCAAGACTTTCAAGCCTCTTGGGAGCATGGAGTACATAATCAGCGCTGTGATGATGCGCGAATAGCGCATGGATTAAAGCCTTTAGAACCGCCGTTACAGCCCGGTATCAGTCCTGATCGGGTTGCCTAAATAATGAGGTACATATAAGTACTTACTCTGCAGATCAATAGACCAATAACCAACTGTTTTACTTGGTTATTGGTTGGCAATTGTTTATGATATAAAATTCTAATTAAGAATCATTACAAGTCTTTTAAAATCATTGAGGAGCCAGATGATGGATGCCATTGATCTTTTATTAAAACGCGTATCAGTTCCGCGCTTGCAAGCACCTGCTCCAAGCACAGAACAACTTGATCTGATGCTACGCGCTGCATTCCGCTCGCCGGATCATGGCCAGTTACGCCCTTGGCGTTTTTTGACTGTAGAAGGCGATGACAGAAAAGCTTTAGGTGAGTTATTTGTTCAGGGGTTACTCAGCACAACGCCAGAGGCTGATGATGAGCAGATTGAAAAAACCAGAGCCATGCCATTACGGGCACCTTTATTGCTGCTGGTTATTGCAACCATTACCGAGCATGAAAAAGTACCCGCGCACGAGCAAATGATCACGGCCGGCTGCGCTGCACATAACATCTTATTAGCAGCGCATGCTCAAGGTGTGGGTGCAGTATGGCGCACTGGCTTTGTTGCAGAAACACCGCTGATTAATACAGGATTAGGCTTACAGGCTCACGAGCAAGTGGTTGCCTATATGTACTTAGGTACACCCATTAATGCGTTGCGCAATCCACCAGCGGTTGATCCTGCACCTTTTGTACAGGCATGGCCGCAGCAGTCATAACTCTTTAATCGAGCAGAGGCAGTTGCACGGTAGCGATAAAACCACCTTCAGCATGATGACTGAAGGTGAGTCGTCCACCATGCTGCTCTATGGAGCGTTTAGCAATAGCCAAGCCTAAACCATAGCCTTGTTGCGCTTGACCGGGTACACGAAAGAAACTCTCGCCCAGCTGGCTCAGCCATTCATCACTGACACCGGGTCCATAATCTCGAATACTCAAAATTAACTGTGTTGCTTGCTGACTGACCTCAATTTGGATCGGCTGTGACTGCGGATTAAAACGCAAGGCATTACGCAGTAAATTATCTAACGCCCGCTGTAACAGTTCCGGCCAACCTAAGTAATTGCAGCCTTGCGCTCCAGTTATCTCGATGCGCTGCTCGGGCATCAGCAAGGTGGCATCATCACGTAGTTTATGCAGCAAGTCATCAATAGATATCGCTTGCTTGGGAGCCTGTACTTGATCCAATCGAGCCAGAGTTAGAATCTCATCAATCAGGCCATTGAGACGCTCACATTCAAGATGCAAGCGTGGCCATAACGCCTCACGCTGTTCTTCGTTACCGCGCTCAGCTAAAGCTAAAGCAACTTGCAGACGCGCCAGCGGTGAGCGTAACTCATGTGAGACATCACGCAACAATTGCCGCTGGCTTTTAATCAAACCCTGCAAGCGCTGTCCCATATTATTGAAGTCAGCAGCAAGTACGCCGAGCTCATCACGGCGCTTAGCCAACTGACTCAAATCATCTTTTTGGTAAGTGGTCTCACCCAGATCATGCACAGCATCACGTAACCGATTTAACGGTCGGGTAATAGATAGTGTTAGCAGTAAACTCATAGCGGTCAGCACCAACAGTGTAATCGCTAGAGCGCTCAGTGGTCGTAAACCATTATTTCGTTGCCATGCGCCGAGCTCACTGTGAGCGATACGATAGACAAACAAATAGCTGCGGCCATTACTGTCTGTTATTTCCTGAGTAATACGCCGCCAGGGTAAGTGCTGCATTTCACGCTTAGCTTCCCATGCTTGCGAACGAGACGACAGCGTTTTCCCCAGAGAGAGACCGTTGTCATCAAAAACTTGGGTTTCAATACGGTAACGGCGTTTTTGTTGTTGCAGATAGTAGAGAGCCGGTTCAATTGGGCCTGATTCATACAAGCTGAGCCAGGCTGGAGCAAAATCTTTCAAGCCAGGATGGTGATTTAAGATCCAATCATCTTGGTTAAATAGGCGCACCAGCAAATAAGTGAGGGCACCCATCAGGCCTAAGGCCAACCAAAAAGCGCCGAGTATTCGCCAAAATAGTGAGCGCATTATGATTGTCCTTATAAAAAAAGCGGCTCAACACTGCATTGAGCCGCTTAGGGTGAGTTTATTACTCTGTAGTGTTGGCACGCTTACCGTGCTTATACTCGCCAGAGCGTTTTGATGTGTCGTGTTTGTGCATACGGTTTTTCATCTTGTCGTGCATCTTTTTCGTGTCTTCATCAAAAGCTGCACGCTGCTTATCATCTAACAGTCCACGCAACTTATCGTGGTGCGCTTCGCGAGCTGTTTTTTGCTGATCCCAGTGTTCTTTCATTTCTGCTTGAAAGGCTTCGCGCTGAGTGGGTGTGAGCTCGAGTCGATCAAACCAAGCCGATTGGCGCTCCTGCATTTTTTCGTGACGCCACTCTGCTTTTTGTTCGTGCTTAACAGCAGATTGTTTTGATCCACTTTGTTCAGGCGCTGCCCAAACACTTAAAGGTAACAGGGCGCTGAGTAGAACTGCAGTCATTTTAATTCGCATGGTGGTTCTCCTTAAATCATCGGTCCGCCGATTGCGGAATGACTCTAGTATGCCTAAGTCAGTGTCAACTGCGGTCAAGACGATGTAAAGAAAGGGTAAAGCTAGATACTGTAAAAATAACCACGTCCACGTAACGCCACAATACGGGGTTTATCATCGGCATGCGGGCCCAGTTTTCGGCGTAAGTTACTGATATGCATATCAAGACTGCGGTCATATAGGGTTAACTTACGATCCAGTGCCAGCTGCGCTAACTGTTGCTTCTCAATGGGTTCACCGGGTGTCGCCAGTAACGCCTCTAAAATACGGCCTTCAGATAAGGTCAGATCAATATCTTCTTGCTCATTGATATTCGCAACACCGCGCGCTGAGCTGTATTGCAAGTCGCCGACAGTAATCACACTTGGCGTTGCGGTGGGGTGAGTGACGCTGCGTCGCAATACCGCGCGTAGACGGGCGGTCAGCTCACGCGGATCACAGGGTTTAGCTAAGTAATCATCGGCACCGAGCTCTAAGCCGATAATGCGATCAGTGGGTTCACCGCGTGCTGAAAGCATCAGTACGGGTAATTGTGGGTGCTCTGCGCGGATTTTACGCAACAGTTGCAAGCCGTTACCATCGGGTAGCATCACATCCAAAATCACCGCATCGGGCTCAGGATGACTGTCTAAATACTCACGAGCACTTTGTGTATCAAAGCAGGCATGCATCACAAAGCCTTCTTGCTTCAGCCAGCTGATCAATAACTCACTGAGTTCTTGATCATCATCCACTAATAAAATAGAGCCCATGACCTGTTAACTACCCTCAACTGACTGTATATAAAACGCTATTAATTGGGAAACACCTGCTTAAATGGTTTAACGACAACACTGGCATAGACATCCGCAGCACAGTAAGGATCAGCAGCAGCCCACTCTTGCGCCGCTTGCAATGAGGTGAATTCAGCCACGACTAAACTACCGCTAAAACCCGCAGCACCCGGGTCACTGCTATCCACAGCTGGGTGAGGGCCTGCTAAAACTAAGCGCCCAGTTTGCTGCAGCGTCTCAAGGCGAGCTAAGTGAGCAGGGCGCGCAGCCATACGGTTCGCTAAGCTATCAGGTTTATCTGTGGCAATAATTGCATAGAGCATGTCTTATAATTCCTTGTTAGATTTCTCGGGCAGATCTTTCATATGTTTAGCTAAAAATACACCCTGACCAATTAAAAATAGAACGGTCATGGTTAAGCTGCCGAACACTTTAAAGTCGACCCAGATTTCGTGGTAGGTAAAAGCAACAAACAAATTAGCTGAGCCTGCGATGATAAAGAATATAATCCATGCGATATTCAGCTGAGTCCAGATTCGGTCAGGCAAGTTAACCGCATGTCCCATAATACGTTTAATTAAGGGCTGCTGACCGATAAAGTGGCTGCTGGCAAAACCTAAGGCGAATAACCAGTTCACTACCGGTGCTTTCCACTTTAAAAATGTTTCGCTGTGGAAGGCTAGAGTTAAGCCGCCAAAAAACAAACAACCGAGCAAAGTTAACCACTGGCCTTTTTCAAGGCGACGGTTGATTATAAATAAAGTGCCATAGACCACTACCGAAGTCATAATCAGTACTGCTGTTGCACTAAAGATGCCTCCTAGCGAAAAGACCTGTCCAGCCAGTTCAACATCACGTGGTTCCAGCTTAAAGACAATAAAAAACAAGATAAGTGGGATAAAATCAAGTAATTGTTTCACAGTACGCGCCATAACAGAAAGGAAACGGCATAATAGCAAACACAGCCTCAAGCGTAAGCATTGAAAATGGATATAGATCTACATTGTCACAGTACAGCCTCAGATGGTGCTCTTACACCACGTGAGTTAGTTCATCGAGCGCATGAGTATGGCGTGAAAGTTCTGGCTCTCACAGATCATGACACCATCGAAGGTTTGCCTGAAGCACATCAAGCCGCAGACGAGTTGGGTATACAACTGATTAACGGCATTGAGATGTCCTGTGTCTGGGGTGGTGCCACCATTCATATTTTAGGTTATAACTTTGCCTTAGATGATCCTGCGATTATTACAGCAACCAAAGAATTGCATACTGGACGTTGGTTGCGCTCTGAAGAGATCGCCAAGCGTTTAGCGGCTAAGGGTATTCCAGACGCACTCGAGGGTGCGCAAGCTATACAAGCGGCATTGGGCGATAGCGCAAATGCTCCAGCACGCCCACATTTTGCCCAGTTTTTGGTAGCGGCGGGTCATGTACGCGATCATACCGAAGCCTTTCATAAGTGGCTGGGTTCTGGGAAAATTGGCGATGTTAAACAGCATTGGCCATCGCTAGAGGAGACCGTCGCCACACTCCTTGCCGCTAAAGCATCGATTAGCTTAGCGCACCTGTACCATTATAAATTTACACGCACCAAGCGTCGGCGCTTAGTGCAGGACTTTGTTAATGCGGGCGGGCATGCCCTCGAAGTGGTCAATGGCATGCAGCCAGCTGAGCAGATTGGTACTTTATCGATTTTAGCCCGTGAGTTTAATTTAAAAGTCACGGCAGGTAGTGATTTTCACTTACCCCGTCAGTGGTCTGAACTGGGACGTTATCGAGCAGTACCGGATGATTTAACGCCGCTGATCGAACCACCACAGGTACAGATATAATCTTTTAACCATGAGGACATGGCTATGAAATTTTTCCAAATCCATGCGGAAAACCCGCAAGATCGCTTAGTTAAACAAGCAGTGGAAGTGATTCGTAAGGGAGGTGTCATTATTTACCCAACGGACTCTTCCTATGCATTGGGTTGCCGTTTAGGTGATAAAACTGCGCTGGAACGTATCCGCCGTATTCGCCGCTTAGACGATAAGCACAACTTTACTTTAATGTGCAGAGATCTGTCGGAGTTGGGCGTGTTTGCTAAGGTCAACACCACCGCGTTTCGACTGCTTAAAGCCTATACACCAGGGCCTTACACTTACATTTTAAATGCTACACGTGAAGTTCCACGCATGCTGATGCACCCGAAACGTCGCACCATTGGTTTGCGTGTGCCAGGTCACCCGATTGCTCAAGCGTTACTGGCGGAACTGGGTGAGCCATTGATGAGTGTCACCTTGATCATGCCCGATGCTGATGAGCCGCTGAGCGATCCTTATGAGATTCGCGACTTATTAGAAGGCCAAGTTGATCTTATTATTGATGGCGGCTACGGTGGTATTGAAGCCTCAACGGTGGTGAGCTTTGTTGATGAAGAGCCTGAGATTTTACGTGAAGGCTGTGGCGACCCAGCACCTTTTCGCAACTGATGATTGAACAGGCAACAATAACAGCGTCTGTAGAGCAGGGCGCGGCGATCGCTCCCTCAGAGCAACTGCCGCAAGTCCTGATCTACGGCGAAGCTATGACTGCGTTACCGCTGGATCTATATATTCCACCGGATGCGCTTGAAGTGATTCTCGAGGCCTTTGAAGGGCCTTTGGACTTACTGCTGTATCTGATACGCAAAGAAAATATCGATATCCTTGATATTCAAGTCGCGCAAATCACTCATCAATACATGGGCTATGTTGAGCTGATGAAAGCGGTGCATCTTGAATTAGCTGCTGAGTACTTGGTGATGGCAGCGATGTTGGCTGAAATAAAATCGCGCATGCTATTACCGCGTTCTAAATACAGCAGCATTGAGGATGAAGAAGACCCGCGTGCAGAGTTGATTCGTCGCTTACAAGAGTATGAGCGCATTAAAGTTGCCGCCGAAGACTTGGATGATATTCCACGCATGGGCCGTGATGTGTTTTTAGCTCAGGCAGTCGCTCCTGAAGCCCGGGCACGGCGTTTAGTAGCGGATGTTGCTTTAGCCGATGTTTTATTGGCGATGTCGAATGTATTACACCGCGCTAATCTCTTTGAAAGCCACCAAATCAGCCGTGAGATGTTATCAACGAGAGAGCGTATGAGCAGGGTACTTGAGGCGCTGAGTGATGGCGATTTTGTGCCTTTTGCGCGTTTATTTACTGTAGAAGAAGGGCGTTTAGGTGTGGTTGTGACTTTTATGGCTATCCTAGAATTAGTTAAAGAATCCTTGATCGAGTTAGTGCAAAACGAAGCCTTTAGCGAGATCCATGTGCGGGCTAGAATAAATGAATAAACTAGATTTTGATCATGTTCAGCAGTTTTCTAATGTGCTGGAAGCCGTGCTGTTAGCTGCAGGTAAGCCTTTAAGCCTAGAGCGTATAGCTGATCTATTTGATAGTGATATGCAGCCCAGTGCAGCTCAAATCAAAGCAGCGTTAGAGCAGTTAGATGCGGATAGCAAAGGGCGCTCATATCAATTAATGGAAGTAGCTTCAGGATTTCGTTTGCAAGTGCGAGCAGAATATTCGCCATGGGTTGGACGTTTATGGGAAGAACGGCCACAGCGTTATTCACGCGCCACGCTGGAGACATTAGCCTTAATTGCGTATCGCCAACCTATTACACGAGGTGAAATTGAGGAGGTACGTGGCGTAGCCGTCAGCGCACAGCTGATTAAAACCTTACTTGAGCGCGAATGGATACGTGTAGTCGGCTATAAAGACGTACCTGGTAAGCCTGAAATGCTGGCCACCACCAAAGTGTTTCTAGATTACTTTAACTTGCGCACACTGGATGAGTTGCCCAATCACAGTGAATTACAAAAACTGCAAGCAGTCGTTAATGATCCGACAGAACAAGAAGCAGTAGTGGTAGCGACAGTGCAAGCGGCCGCTAGCGATGTGGCAAACGAATCAATGAACAATGCTTCACGGGTCAGCTTCAGTTCGCTGCTAGGAGAGCTTGAGAGCATGGAGAGCAGCTTAAAGACAGATTGCGTTGATAATACTATGGATAATGATAAGAACGCCTTAAACGCGATTACAGGTGAAAAATAGCCCGTTTAGAATATACACAATTATGCCATAATCAATATTATGTTAAATCCACTATATAGAAATGTCTGAACTACAGGTCTACACATATGTCTTACATTCAGACTGCTGCACAATGTCGCAGTCACTTGCGAACTGCACCGTGCTAAATTGCTTTCTCAAGACCGCTACCTTGCAATAATAATTACAGGAGTTTTTTCTATGCGTTTAACCGCCCTTGCTGCTAGCTTGTTTGCATTGTCACTGACAGCATCACTGCCTACACATGCTGAGCCCGAGCATCACGCTGCAGTTGCTACTGCTGAAGCAACGCAATCGTCTATCCAAGTCACTGCGGCTTGGTCACGCGAGTTACCACCGTCCGCGCCTGTCGGCGCAGCCTTTATGACCATCGACAACCACAGCGATACAGCCGATCGCCTGATCAGCGCTGACAGCTCTATTGCTGATATCACTGAACTACATTCTCATATTCATGAAGGCGATGTGATGCGCATGGTTAAAGTCGATACTATTGATGTTCCCGCACACGGCAAAGCTAGCCTTGAGCCCGGCGGTTACCACATTATGCTGATTGACCTGAAAAAACCCTTGATTGCTGGCGAACAACTGCCGCTGACATTGCAATTTGAGCATGCCGGTCAAGTTGATATCACTGTGGAGATTAAATCCAGCGATGCTGGCACCTCAGCTGAGCATCATGGTGATGCTATGGATCACTCAAGTCACTGATACTGATACTGATATTGCTTAGCTAGCAAATGGTAATGGTTGTCATTGCTGTTAAAGAGTGTACTGACAAATAGAAACGGCGCATATTCTGCGCCGTTTCT
>LFRM01374067.1_pt3 | contig 12314 bp, 10 predicted proteins | sample 618341 | NCBI WGS metagenome assembly LFRM01 (sample SAMN03654438, study PRJNA283298) | anaerobic digester metagenome | isolation source: pool of bioreactors CSTR01a, CSTR02a, and CSTR03a thermophilic anaerobic... | place: Denmark: Kgs. Lyngby | collected 2014-05-21
GGCGCAGAGCATGGTGCGCACCAGCTCCCAGCTGCCCTGGCCGCCTGTGAACACATGGGTGAGCTGCCTGTCAAGATCCACCCAGACCAGCTGATCCGTCTTGGAGGTGAACCCCCGCACGTTCACATACTCTTCAACCAACCGCCTGGGCAGTCGATAGCTGTTGGTTTCCGGATCACTGGGGATGGCCAGCGTTCCGTCGCGCACCCAACCTTCCCGGCCGTCTCCGGCCCGAATCAAGTACCACTGGAAGCCGTGGTCGCGGACAACCTCCACTGTCTCCCCGGCATGGAAGGTGCAGGTTCTGCTTCCCCCACCGTCCCAGGAGCTGTAGGCCGGAGTGTCTGTGAGCACTTCGGCCATAACCACCGACGGCCTAACCAGGTCATCCCAATCAGGAGCCGCTTCCAGCATTGTAAACCTCGCCGTTTGCGCCAGGACACAGGAGCTGACGGCAAATACCACGAGACAGGCTGCAAGGCATCTCATGACAGACACGGCCGTTCCTCCATGAATATAGGGTTCTTTGATCTCTTTCGCTAATCGTGGGCCTAGTCCTGCGCTGCCAGAAATTTTCACAGCTCTGCTTCAGCCTCTTTTCAAAAGCCCTCCCATCATGCCGCCGAGCATGGCCACAAAGAGCATGCGCAGAAGCTTCTGCCACCACAGCCAAGTGAGGAGAGCAATATCCGCAGAACCCAAAAAGCCGAGCAGCACAAAGGAGGCCAGCCCCACCGCAATCCCGTGTATCCAGGCCTTCTTCAGGCACTTTTTGCCGGACCAGGCAGCCCCCGCAAACACCGCCAGGTGGGCCAGAAGATTGAGGAGGTTGGGTGCCGCCTGCCAGGGGAGGAAATATACTGCTAAGGCTAGCCCCAGGGAAGTGAGGAGCAGCAGAGCCAAGGCCACCGCCGTGCCCTGCAGCACCGCCATGGGCTGCAGCCAAAAGCCTGCGGTGTCCAGGTTGTTCCGCTTTTTCATGGAGATCACCCCATAAAACGTATGCCTCGTACAGAAAAATATGCAGCCCCTTGGGGGGCTGCATCAGACTGTCGAAAAAACGGGCGTTGTATTCCAGCGGATACAGCGCCCGTTCTTGTTTTTGACGAGAAAAATGAAGAGAAATGAAGGGGTCAAACCGCTACGGAAGGCCCATATCGCCAGTTTCTTCAGGTTCATGGCCGCGAATTTCAGCCTAACCCAGTTCGTTACCCGAGTTAAGCCTCTATGATGCGTGTACCTCATCCCATGTTTCTCTTTGGCGTCGGCAAAGACACGTTCAATGGTTTCGCCGCGCATAGCATAGGTTGCCTTGCCTTTGGCGGTGTGGCGGAAATCTTCCGCCTGCTCGATGTAATCCGCCCAAAGATGCCTCAGATATATCTTCTGGCAGCTCCTGCTCTGTGTGCATCGGGCCAGGTCTGGACAGGATCTGCAGATTTCGGGATTACTCTTGAACTCTCTGTACCCTTCCCTCGTGGTGGTTACATATGGCAGCACTTGATCGCGTGGGCAGAGCACACAGTTGTAGTACTCATCGTAGACAAACTCGTGCGGACGGAAAAAGCCTCTCTTTCCTCCTTGGCGTTTATACGGCATTGAGGGGTTGCGGCCATCGTCAATGATCTTCTTGCATATCCAGGGCGTTTTATAGCCTGCATCGAGAACTACGGTATCCACTTCTGGGAAACGTTCAACTACCTTTTCGTACACATCGTCGAACACTACGCTGTCATGTACGTTGCCGGGAGTGACTTCCACATTCAGGATGAAATTGTTCTTATCGCATGCCACGTGGGCGCCGTAGGCAAACACCACTTTGTGTTCGCCCTTATGAAACAGGCCACTATCAGGGTCGGTGGTGGATGCTTCCACTTCTTTCTTGCTGCCGGAATCCCCCGTCCCTTCTCCATCATCGTCTTTATTCTTCAGCGGTTTCTTGCCGTGCTTCTCTCGGTCGTCATTGATCTCTTGGCGCAGCAGCTCGTCATATTTGCGGGCAGTCTTGCGCGCCTGCTTTTTAGTCCACTTCTTGCGGTTAGCGCTAGCCTTGATGTGAGTGGCGTCAATGAATACCGTTTCCGCATCCACAAAGCCGCGCTTCACTATTTCTTCCAATACCCAGGCGAAGATCTCCTCGAACACTTCGCTGGGAAAGCGTTGAGCAAAAGCGTAACTGACAGTGGAAAAGTGGGGGATCTTCGTTGTCAAGTTGTATCCCAAGAACCACCGATATGCCACGTTTAGGTTGACTTCGTCCACAGTCCTCCGCAGTGAGGGAATGCCGAAAAGGTGCTGAATCAGCACGATCTTAACCAGCACGACGGGATCTACGGCGGGACGTCCTACATCCTTGGAGTAGTACTGTTCCACCATGCTGTACACAGGACTGAAGTCAATCACCCGATCGATCTTACGAAGCAGATGATCCTGAGGGACCAAGGTATCTATGTCTACGACCTGCATGTTCCGCCGCAGATCTTCTGGTCGTTCCAGCATAAACATCACCCAACCATATCTTACCGAAAAACCAAAGTCCCAGCTAGGGTTGAAACACCCCAACTGGGACTTTTTCGACAGTCTGATGCAGCCCCTTGGGGGGCTGCATTCTGGACAACCGCAGAGTTTAGCCTACTCGTCCTTTTTCTTGCTTTCGGCGATCACCTGCTCGGCGATCTGGGCGGGAACCTCCTCGTAGTGGCTGAACTGCGAGGTGAAGGAGCCGCGCCCCTGGGTCATGGATCTCAGGTCGATGGCGTATTTAAACATCTCTGCCATGGGGACCTGCGCCCGGATCACCTGCATGCCGCCCCTGGGCTCCATGCCCAGGATCCTGCCGCGCTTTTTGTTCAGATCGCCCATCACATCACCCATAAACGATTCTGGAACCGTGATCTCCACGTTCATGATGGGCTCCAAAAGCACCGGATTGGCTTCCATAAAGCCCTTCCTGAAGGCCAAAGATGCGGCGATCTTAAAGGCCATTTCGGAAGAGTCTACGGGATGGTAAGAACCGTCGTAGAGCGAAACCCGTACCCCTTCCACAGGATAGCCCGCCAAGGGACCGTCGTCCAGGATCTCCCGCAGGCCCTTTTCCACCGCGGGGATGTAGTTGCGGGGTACGGCACCGCCGAAGATGTTATCTTCAAAGATCAGGCGATCCTCCGCATCGGGATCAGCCGGGGAAAGTTCCAAGAAGACATGCCCGTACTGGCCGCGGCCGCCTGTCTGCTTTTTGTGTTTGCCTTCCGCCTTGGCCCGGCCCCGGATGGTTTCCCGGTAAGGCACCATCGGAGTACTCAGCTCAACCTCAACGCCGAACTTCTTCTGCAGGCGGCTGGTGAGGATCTCAATGTGCACATCGCCCATACCGTGAACCAGGTTCTGGCCTGTGTCTGTTCTTCTCTCCACTTTAATGGTGGGATCCTCTTCCGACAGACGCGCCAGCGCGGATGCGATCTTATCTTCATCGCCCTTAGCCTTGGGCTGGATTGCCAAGATCATGTTGGGCTGCGGGAACTCGATAGGTTTGATGCTGATCTTGGCTTCCCGGGTGGTGAGGGTATCGTTGGTGGTGGTATCCTGCAGCTTGGCTACGGCTCCTAGGTCGCCTGGGCCCACTTTGCTTACGGGAATCTGTTCTTTACCCTTGATCAGGAACAGCTGTCCAATCCGCTCATCGCGGCCGGTGCGCACATTGAAGCAGCTGCTGTCAGAACGCATCATACCCGAGAACACCCTGAACAAGGTGAGCTTGCCCACATAAGGGTCGGCCATGGTCTTGTAGACCAGGGCAGCCAGCTCTCCATCGGCAGCACCGATGGTGATCTCTTCCCCGGCGGCGTTGGTCGCGGTGATGGTGCGGTTCACAGGCGAAGGCAGGCGCTGCACGATGTGATCGTTGAGCAGGGCAATCCCCAGGGTGGACTGGGCGCTGCCGCAGAGAATGGGAACCATCTCACCGGTCTGGGTTCCCAGGCGGACCGCTTTCTCAATCTCTTCGTCCGTGAGGGCCTCCCCTTCCAGATACTTCATCATCAGGTCTTCGTCGGCAACCGAGGCCGCCTCAATCATCTCTTCCCGGGCTGCTTCCACCTGATCCATCATATCTGCGGGAATGGGGCCTTCCTTGAGGGAATCTCCGTCTTTGATGTACGCCTTCATGGCCACCAGATCCACGATGCCCGAGAAGGCTTCGGCTTCACCGATGGGCAGCTGAACCGGCACCAATTTGGGGCCGAAATAGCTGCGCAGCTGTTCAACAACCATGCTGAAGTTGGCGTTTTCCCGATCCATCTTGTTGACAAACACGGTGCGGGGCAAACCCCGTTCTTCCAGATAGGTCCAGCTCTTCTCTGTACCCACTTCCACACCGGAAGAAGCGCAGACCACCAAAAGCGCGGCATCGGCCACCGTTAAGCCCGCGATCACATCACCTACGAAGTCGAAATAGCCTGGTGTATCCAAGATGTTGATTTTATGGTTTTTCCACTCAGCAGGTGCCAGAGCGGTGTTGATCGAAATGTGGCGGCGCACTTCCTCTGCATCAAAGTCCATCACTGTTGTCCCATCATCCACCTTGCCCAGGCGGTTAACGGCCTTGGCGACAAACAGCATGGCTTCTGCCAATGAGGTCTTGCCCGTACCACCATGGCCCACCAAGGCCACATTACGTAAGAACTCTGTTCCGTATTCCTTCACACGTTCTCCTCCTCTTAGTGAACCCTTATGTTAACATCTGAAGTCTTTTATACCACGCCTAGATTCAACAAGTTCGCCATAATTTCCTTCCTCATGGCAAGAAAAGCTTCCCTGCCTAAACCCACCAACCCCAGTTTTCCAGGAAGACCACCTGCTGGCGCCGGGAATCGATCTGCACAGTCCAGCCCAAAAGGGGTAGGACCTCAGCTGGTACGTAAGGCACTCCCCCTTCCTCCAGCACGGGACTGGCCAGGGGAATCTCCAGGCCCCGCCACTGCGCCGTGGTGCTGGCAGGTTTAAGGATAACCGCGCCAGTGGTGGACTCCACCTGCCAGCCGCTGGCCAGATCCACTGTGAGATCCAGCACTTCGGCCAGATCCAGCAAGTTGAAATAGAGCTCACCCTGATGCTCGGTTACACCCACGAACGGTGTGACTTCGGTTTCATAGACGAAGAGCCGCCATTGGGGACTGCCCTCCACCAGTTTCAGGTAAGCATTGGTCTGGTCCCGGAAGTAGAACTGCCCTTGATAGTAAAAAGCGCTGTCGCCAAAGAGACCTGGCACCCTCCACTTCTCCACCACCGCTGCGGACTGGAGCTCGAAGAGGGAAATCCCAGTGGCGCTGGAAAGGCTCAGCAAACCTTCCTGGGGTATGTAGAGGAGGTGCTCACCCAGGGCCTTGGCTTCGAATTTTCTGCTCTGCACCACTTCCCCGTTCTGCCAGCGCCAGGCGTAGAGCATCTTTTGGCTGGTAACCACCAGCCACTCTGGAGCAGCGCTGTGGGGAATGATCACCAAGCTTTCCACACTGCCCCAAGGGTAGTTTTCCCATAAGGTGACAAATTCTTCTTCCACCCAGGTCAGGACGGCCACATAACCTGAACGCAGGGCAAAAACAAGGTCAGGATAGCCGTTTCCATCCACATCCAACACTTCCAGCCCGGCCACTACCTCCCCCGAGGGGCTTTTCCAGAGGGGAAAGAGATTTCCCTCACGGGACAGGTAGACGTAGGCCTCTCCCCTGTCGCTTAAGGCGACCACATCGCCCCAGCCGTCGCTGTTGAAATCATGGATACCCAAGCGGCAGATGGTATCCCAAAGATACTGGGCATGGCCGTGGCGTTCCCAAACTCCGGCCCGTTCTGTATATAAGTACAGCGCGCCGCCCCGATCTGTGCCAATGGCCAGATCATTGCGGAAGTCCCCCGTAACATCACCAACGGCCAGGGCTGAAGCCCGGCCGAACACCTCGATCAGCTGCCTTGGTCCATCTTCGGTCAGGATGAAGACGCCCTGCTCCTTTCCCAGGAGCAGGTTCTGCTCACCCGTGCCGTACAGGTCCGCCACCAGCACCTGGGCATCCGACAGCTCAGGTTCGGCTACCGCCGTGAAGGAAGCTGCCGCTGCAGCCTGGGCAAGCAGGAAACATAAAAGAGCTGCGCAAACCGCCTTCTTCAGCAATGGCATCCCCTCTTTCCTCACGCCCTATGGAGTATTTAGCAAAAACTGGCCGCAATCCTGCTAAGAACTGAACTTGCCCAGCACTCTCCAAATTATAACACAAATAACGGTGGGAAGCACCCCGGTTAGCTCCGGGCAGCGCAGGCCATCTTATACCTTCCCAGCTACCTGTGGCCTTACCATTCATTTCCACACCTTTCCCCAACTTCCTGTCAGAAGAGCGCTGCTAAGAAGCAAAAAGCAATGTCCAGCCGGAACATTGTCCTGTCTTGGCCCACCGCTTCCCCGCCCTGTTGCTTAGATTTTTGCTTAGATAAGGAAAAGGCACCTGCGCAGGTGCCTAGTTGTCCGTCTCTGGAACATCACTCATCTCGATTGTGTCCTTGACCAAAACCCTCTCTCGGAGAGGGTTAGAGCTTCNNAAAAAAAATGGTCGGGGCGACCTGATTTGAACAGGCGACCTCTACCACCCCAAGGTAGCGCGCTAGCCAAACTGCGCCACGCCCCGACGCATTTATAAGGATACCATGTTCTCTGCAAAAAAGCAAGTCACTTCTCCGGATCCAGCTCAAATTTTGTGTGCAAGGCCCGCACGGCCTCAAGGTGCCGGCCCCGGGGGACCAAGCAGGATACCTTGATCTCTGAGGTAGAGACCACAAAAACGGGTATGTCCACTTGCGTGAGGGCCTCAAACATCTTCGCAGCCACACCGGGGTTGGTCATCATCCCAGCGCCCACTATGGATACCTTAGCCACGTTATCGTCCGCGAATACTTCCCAATCTTGATCCGCCCTAAGGGTGTCGATAACCCCCAGGGCCTCGGCCAAATCTTCCCGCGTCACTGTGAAGCTCAGATGGGTCCTGCCCTTGGAAGCAGCAGCCTGGACGATCATGTCCACGTTGATGCCAGCTTGGGCAAGGGCTGAAAAGACTGCGCACAGGGTCTGCACATCGCTAGGAACGCCAACCAGGGTCACCTTGGACCAGTTTTCATCCGCGGCCACACCCGTCACTGTGATTTCCCGTTCCAATGAGCCCACCTCTTTCACCAAAGTTCCTTCTTCATCGGAAAAACTCGAACGAACATGGATGGTCACCCCATACACGGCCGCCACTTCCACCGACCGGGGCTGCAGGACTTTCGCTCCTTGAAAGGCAAGTTCCAGCATCTCCCCATAGTCAATTACCTTCAGCTTCCTAGCCCCAGGCACAATCCTGGGATCGGCAGTGTACACTCCATCCACATCCGTAAAGATCTCGCAGACGGCTGCATCCAGGGCTGCAGCCACCGCCACCGCCGTGGTATCGGAACCGCCACGACCTAAAGTGGCAATATCGTTGTTGGGGGTGAGGCCCTGGAACCCGGCAACGATCACCACCTGCCCCTTGTCCAGCTCCTGCCGGATACGGGCACCGTCCACCATGCGGATCCTGGCTTTGGTATGCTGGGTATCGGTGAGGATGCCCCCCTGGGGCCCGGTCAGGGAGATCACCGGCTGCCCAAGGGCATGAATAGCCATGGCCAGCAGCGCGATGGACATCTGCTCACCTGTGGCCAAGAGCATGTCCAGTTCCCGTTTGGGCGGATTCGGGGAGATCTCCTTAGCCTTGGCAATGAGCAGGTCCGTGGTCTTACCCTGAGCCGAGACCACAACCACCACCTGATGCCCTTCCCGGGCGGTGGCCACCACCCGCCGGGCAACAGCCATGACTTTTTCCGGATCAGCTACAGACGAACCTCCGTATTTTTGCACAATGATTCCCATGCTTCTGCCCCCCTAACAGCTAATATTAAGATAACATACGGGGGACAGGAGGAAATTAACGGCCAGTAAAAAAGGTGAGAACAACTCTGCTCTCACCTGGGGGAGCCGGGCTACGTGGGTTTAGAGGATGATGCAGATCAGCCCGCCGCTGCCTTCGTTGATGATCTTGCTCAAGGTCTCCTGCAGCTTCTCCTGGGCGTTTTCCGGCATGCGGTAGAGCTTGCTGTTGATCCCTTCCCGCACCATATCCTGCAGCGATCTACCTAAGAAGTCCCGCTCCCACAAAACGTTGGGATCCCGCTCGAACTCTTCCGTTAGGGAGCGGATCAGTTCTTCGCCCTGCTTTTCGGTGCCCACAAACGGGGTCACTTCCGTTTGGATGCTGGCCTGGACCATGTGGATCGAAGGAGCGCTGGCCGTGAGCTTGATGCCGAAATTGCGCCCCTGCTTGATCAGTTCCGGCTGCTCAAAGGTGATGTCCTCCAGGCTGGGGATGACAATGCCGTAGCCCGTCTCCCGCACATGCTGCAGGGCTGCCGAGATCTTATCATATTCCCGCTTGGCCGCGGTGAGATCCTGCATGAGACGGAGGAGATGGTGGTCGCCTGTCACTTCCAGCCCGGTCATCTCCGCTAGAATCTTGTAGAAGAGCTGGCCGTCCAGGACGACGCCCAGGGTGACCTTCCCTGTACCCAAATCAAGGCTTTCCACCTGCACCAGCTGGACATATTCCGACTCTTGGAAAGCCTGCACCGCCAGTTCCTGAACATCCTTGACCCTTTTGAGGCGCCCCACCGTCTCCCAAGCTAGATCTTCATAGATCTGCCGCAGCCAGTGATCTTCCTTGAGTTCCCTCACCCACTTGGGCAGGCGCAGGTTGAACTCCCGCAGGGGGAATTCCATCAGTACTTCCGTCAAGAGGCGCAGAATATCTTCTTGGGTCATGCGCAGGCAGTCCAGGGGCAGTACCGTCACCCCGTACTCTTCCTGCAGGCGCCGGGCCAAAGCTTGGGTTTCCGGGCTGTTGGGGTGGATGGAATTCAGGGCCACGATGAAGGGTTTGCCCAAAGCCTGCAGCTCGCCAACCACCCGGGCTTCTGGCTCCTCGTATTCGCTGCGGGCCAGGTCCGTTATTGAACCATCGGTGGTCACAACCAAACCGATGGTGGAATGCTCGCTGATTACCCTGCGGGTACCCAGCTCCGCGGCCTCTTGAAAGGGAATGGGGTGGTCAAACCACGGAGTGCGCACGAGCCTCGGGCCGCTTTCGTCCATGTAACCTTTGGCTTCGGCCACGGTGTAGCCCACGCAGTCCACCAGGCGGATGCGGGCCTTGACGCTTTCGGCGAAGGTGATTTCCACCGGTTCATCGGGGACGAACTTGGGCTCAGTGGTGGTGATGGTCCGCCCCGCGCCGCTTTGGGGCAGTTCATCCCTGGTGCGTTCCTTCAGGTAGATGTCGGTGATGTTGGGCATGACAAAAAGGTCCATGAACCGTTTAATGAAAGTGGACTTCCCCGTTCTCACAGGGCCCACCACGCCTATGTAAATGCTGCCGGCGGTCCGCTCCGCGATATGGGAAAAAATGTTAAACTTTTCCATTTAGGCTCCCCTCCTAAGTATAGGCGTCCTCACCCCCATAAGGTTGGACAGTATACTATATTACCGCGGGCGGAGAAATATAACAGCATTCTAAGACAGCCGCCGATCTCCCCAAGTAAAGCGAAGAGCCCCAGCGGGGCCCTTGAGAGAACCTATCGTTGCACTTTTTCGCCGAACCGAAACTCCGTACCCTTGCGCAGGCGCTCAATATTGCTGCGGTGGCGGTACACGGTGATGGCCCCCACCAAAACCCCCAAAAGCACTTCAAACCAGCCTGCGCCCAACAAAAGCAGCACCAAGGGCAGGCACACGGCAACGGTGATGGAAGCCAGGGAGATGTAGCGGAAGGCCAAAAGCACCGCCAGCCAGGTGAGAAACAGGATCAGCGCGGCCGGCGGCCGGAAAACCGCGAGCACACCCGCGACAGTAGCCACTCCCTTGCCCCCCTTGAAGCCCAAAAACAGCGGCCAGTTGTGGCCGATCATAGCAAACATGCCAGCCACAAGGCTCCAGATGGGTTCTGCCAAGAAACGCCGGGCCAAAAGAACAGCCGCAGCACCCTTGCCCACATCGCCGATGAGCGTAAGCAGGGCAGGTATATAGCCTGCGGTGCGCAGCACGTTGGTCATACCGATATTGCCGCTTCCGTAGTTGCGCACATCCACTTTGGCCCACCATTTGCCCACCAGAAGGCCAAAGGGTATGCTCCCCAGCACATAGGCCGCGGCCACGATCAACAGATAAGTCATTCTTCCCTCTCCTTAGCCACAATCATGATCGGGGTACCCATGAAGTCATACTCCTCGCGGATGCGGTTTTCCAGGTAGCGGGCATAGGAAAAGTGCAGCAGATCCTTCCGGTTCACGTGGAGCACAAACACCGGGGGCTTGACCTGCACCTGCGATCCGTAGAAGATCTTCAGGGGAACCCCTTTGTCGCTGGGAGGCTGGTTCATGGCCACCGCATCCTGGATGATCTGGTTGACCCGCCCGGTGGAAAGGCGCATATTCCTCGCCTCATTCACCGCTAGGCAGAGCTCCAAAAGCTTGTGAATGCGCTGACCGGTCTGGGCTGAGATGAAGACCATGGGCGCGTAGTGTAAAAACTGCAGCTCCTCCCTGATCGCGGCTTCATAATCGCGCATGGTGTTGGTTTCCTTGGGTACCAAATCCCACTTGTTCACCGCCAGGATGATGCCCCGGCCCTTTTCGTGGGCATAACCAGCGATCCGCTTATCCTGCTCGGTGAGGCCCTCGGTGCCGTCCAGCATGACAATGGTGAGGTCCGAGCGTTCCACGGCCCTGAGGGTCCTGATCACACTATAATATTCCACACTCTCTTCCACTTTGCTCTTGCGGCGCAGACCCGCTGTGTCAATCAAGGTGAGTTTCTGACCCTGGAAGGTGCAGTGCGTGTCAATGGCATCCCTGGTTGTGCCGGGGATATCGGTGACGATCACCCGCTCTTCCCCGAGGATCTTGTTCACCAGGGAAGACTTGCCCACATTGGGCCGCCCCACGATGGCGATCTTCAGATAATCATCCTCTTCCAGCTGGGCATCTTCGGGGAAATGGGCCACCACCGCATCCAAAAGGTCGCCCACATTGCGCCCGTGCTCGGCGGAGATCAGGATGGGATCCCCTAAACCGAGGGAATAAAAATCCACAGACGCCTCCCAGGCTTGCTCTGTGGACTCCACTTTATTAACACAGAGAATCACCGGTTTGCTGCTGCGCCTGAGGATGTCGGCGATCTCCTCGTCCACTCCCGTTAGGCCTGACCGCCCATCCACCATGAAGATAATCACATCTGCCTCTTCCACAGCCAGCAGGGCCTGCTGCCTGACCTGCCTTGTTATCACGTCCTCTTCCCAGTCTATTCCACCCGTATCTATCACTGTGAAGTAGGTGTTCAGCCAGTGGGCATCCCCGTAGATGCGGTCACGGGTCACCCCCGGCTGCCCCTCCACAATGGCGGTCCTTTCGCCGGTAATACGGTTGAAAAGAGTGCTTTTGCCCACGTTGGGCCGGCCCACAATGGCCACGATTGGTCTAGTCATCCATACCTCTCCTCAACAGCGTTCGATCCTAGATATGGATTCTTCGCTATCTGCCGGGCAATTCCTCCTCTCTGCCCTTAATGCTGCACCACCACCAGAACTCCATTGTGCAGATCGTGGACCGCGGCACCCAACACTTTGGCGATGAGCAGGGCCAATTCCGCCCTCTGCTCCGGGCTGGACGCGTAGAAGATGGGGGCTCCACCCCCCACCTGGGTGTGGTCGCTGGCCACCACCGCTAAGATCAGTTTCACCTTGCTCCCCCTCAATCCATCATTTTTCCCGCCACCGAGGTTAACGGTTTGCGCACCGCCCCCTCCAACACGGGCACCCGCCGTACCGCCGTGAGAAAGGCATCCTGATCAGCCTCGGAAGGCACCATCACCAGGTACAGGCAGCCGCTGGAGGGGTTTCTCCGCACCATGGGGATGAACTCCTGCTCCCCCACGTCCATATACACCCCGATCATCGCGGAGACGTCATGGGCGATGGCCTGCATCTGCCCCAGATTGGCCAAGGTGGCCTTGGCGTTGGGACCACTGGGGATAATCTTGGCCGCCAAGCCCCGCTCCCGGTAAACGGCCCGGGCCGTTTCCAAACCCACGTTCATCATTACTGTCTCTTCGACCCTGAGCAGGGCCTGGTCAAATTGGATCTCCGCCAGTTCCACCCCGGCAATATCCCCCACCTTTTGCCCCTTCATGAGGCCGCTTAAAAGCCAGG
>LFRM01214845.1_pt1 | contig 12310 bp, 10 predicted proteins | sample 618341 | NCBI WGS metagenome assembly LFRM01 (sample SAMN03654438, study PRJNA283298) | anaerobic digester metagenome | isolation source: pool of bioreactors CSTR01a, CSTR02a, and CSTR03a thermophilic anaerobic... | place: Denmark: Kgs. Lyngby | collected 2014-05-21
GAAAAAAACTGGATGGAGCTGACAGCCTATTTCAAATACCCGTACGAAATTCGTCGGATTATCTATACCACTAATGCCATTGAAGGCTATCACCGGCAGCTTAGGAAAGTCACTAAAACGAAAACGGCCTATCCTACAGATGAATCGTTAAAGAAAATAATTTACCTGGCCACTATGGAAATATCTAAAAAATGGAATATGCCGCAACGAGATTGGAAAAAATGTATATCACAGTTCCATATTTACTTTAACGAGAGGTTGAATGCTGAATTGGCACTATAGTATAAATGGGGCTTTGCCCCAGAGTTTATCGCTTAGTTCTCCCGGGAAAGTATAAAAGAAAACGGAGATGATTTTCACCCCCGCTTTCCCGGCAGAACCCCGTCAAGCGCTCGGGTTGCTCTCCAGCATTGCCCTATCCTCCTGGCGGGTAAGAGCCATAAAAATAGTATGTCCAAAGCTTAGGTGAAAGACCCATTTACACAAACTTATTCACACTCCCAACAAGTTTTTTTGTGCTCAAAAGTGATCCACCTCCATACATGAAAGACGTTTTTACTACTTCCGGCATTTTTGATTTCTACTTTCCAATGATGCAAAAGGGCCGGTCACCAATTGTTTTTCGGTGACCGGCCCTTTGAGAGGTCCTAGTCTATTTTCTTAGTTTCTTGTTCCCAGTATAACCGCCTGCGCTTCTTCAAACGTTCCGGTGGTGAGGTAAGCTTAAACATCTATGAACGGGAGCGGACTTCTTGTTTCATAAACAGCACATAGGAAATACCGAAGATTATAAACGCTACTGCTACCAGGCATGTTAACTGAGGCCAGACCAGCAGTATGCTTTGCCCCAACGGCAGCGGCCCGGCAATGGCACCATAGGCCTGTTCGATGGTAATGGGGCCAAGCGTACGTATGGTGGGAACGAGCAGAGTTGTTGTTGCTTCACTAAAAAGCTGGCTGGGTGAAATGCGCAGCAAGTTCTGCACGAACCCCTGATAACCGATGATTTGACCGGGATCTGTAATCTGGGTAGGGAGGGTAGCCGCCACAACGATGTTAACAATCATAGAAAAAAACAGGGTAAAAAATAACCACACAGCAAGGCTGGATAAAGCTGATGTAGCCGCCTGTCTAAACCTGACAGAAAACATAATGGCCAGGTTCAGCCAAACACCAATATAGACAATGCTTACCAGCAGGAAAAAAACAATTCGCCAAAATTCTTCCGGAATGGGGGGTATACCTGTTAATAAAATACCCAACCCTATCATTAATAGTCCTAGAGTAGCAATCATGATGACAATCACTATCAAAGAGGCGACCAGCTTGGCATTAATAATATAATCCCGCGGAATGGGTTGGGCCAGCAAACGGCTTAAAGTACCCCTGCTGCGCTCTGAATTTACGGCATCAAAACCTAAAGCAATGCCGATAATCGGACCCAATAAGCTGACGAAGGTGATAAAAGGCGGCAGGGTGCCGTCAGTAGCGGTAAATAACTTCAAAAAGACAAAAGATGTCTTCGTATCTTCAGCTATCGCACTTTGCAAGCTGGACATGGCCGTATACAATGAGGCAATGGTTGTTAGAAACATCAGCGCCAGCAGAATCATGAATCGCCAGCTGTTAATATGGTCCATTACTTCCTTCTGCACGATCACCCAAAAGGGATGGCGTGATTGGTAAGTCTTTGGCTGTTCAGAAGAGATACGCTGCCATAAAGCACTAAATTTATCTAAAGCTGCCTTCATGCGGCCTCCCCCCTTCAAAATAGCGGTGGTAAATCTCATCTAAGCCATAGTCGTGTTGGCTTAAATGGTTCAGGCGGGCACCGTGGTTCACGATGATATTTGCGATTTCGGCGCTGATATTCTGCCGGCAAAAGATTTGTAAACGCTGCCGGCCTCGTTCAACTCTGGTCACATTTTGATTTGCTTTTATGGCGGCAACCAATCCGTCATCGATAGGTTCCGCCTCTGCTTCCAGTAGGATGGGATCGCTTTGAAACAGGCTGTAGGCCAGCTCTTTGATGGGGCCCACCGCGATCAATTTGCCATCCACAAAAAGGCCCACGCGATCACAGATCTGCTGTACTTGATACAGGTGGTGAGAGGACAACAGTACAGTCATGCCCCTCTCCCGGCTCAATTGCTTGATCAGTGTCAGCAACTCCCGCACGCCTTCAGGATCGATACCGCTGGTAGGTTCGTCCAGGATAATGACTTCCGGCTCCTTAATCAGTATATCAGCCAGGCCCAGGCGCTGCTTCATGCCCCGGGAATAGGTGTATACTTTTTCATAGGCTTTTTGGGTTAAGCCAACCTGTTCCAAAAGCTGCCGCGCTTTCTCCTCGGCTGCGGAGCTTTCAATACGGTTGAGTGCCGCTGTGTAAAGAATGTTATCGATACCGCTCAAGTGTTCATAGAACCCCACCTCATCGGGGAGGTAGCCCACTTTTTCTTTCACTAAAAGAGGCTGAAAGGTGGGGTCAATCCCGCAAACTTCTACCTTTCCTGAAGTAGGTTCCGACAGTCCCAACAACATTAGGATAGTCGTTGTTTTTCCTGCTCCATTGGGACCCAGCAGTCCAAATATCTCGCCCCGCTTAACAGAGAGCGATAAATGATCTACCGCCGTAAAGTCCCCGTATTTTTTAGTTAGCCCATTTAATTCAATAATGTTTTCTTTACTCATTACTATTTATTGCCTCCCATACCGGCGGAAAAGGTAATAGATTCCTGCTACTACCAGGGCAATAATCAGTACGCCTACCCAACCCCAGAGGGCAGAAGTTTCTACCGTTACCCGGAAGTCAGCACTGTCGGACGCTTCAGGTGTCTGGGCTTTGATATTGACAACATAATCTCCGGCAATGGCTTTACCGCTCGCTTTAATGTAGGCTTTTGCGGTTGCAGATTCACCGGGAAGCAGAGAACTGATATTTTCCGGTTCAAACCTGACTTCCCAATCTACAGGTGCTGCCTGACTTAGTTTTATATCGATCAACTCTGTTGAGCCGGTGTTGTTTAGCTGTAACTCCACCATCTTTTCTCTACCGGCGGTAATATCGGTACTTAACCGGCCGGTGGGAGTGGTCAACTCCATTTTGTAGGTGCCGGTAATTTGTACCTCCAGCTTTTCTTCTGCAGAAAAGGAACCTGCCTGGGCCGTAACAGGAATAGTATAGGTCCCGGCTTCAATTTCCTCCGGCGGGTCAATGGTGACACTGATATCCCGGGTTGCATTGGCATCTACTTTTACAGAGGTGACTTTTTGGTTCGATACTTCAAATTGGACACTCCATCCCCGGGGTGCAGCGGCAGAAAGGGCATAGAGCTGTTCATCGGCAGTGCGGTTTCTTAGAGTAACTTTGTACTCAAACTTGGAATCCGCAGTGCCTTGCATGCTGGGCTGCTCTGTTTCCAGTTCTGTTTTGAAGGTGCCCTGCTCCGTAACTTCAATCGTGATCGGCAGTGTACTGACCCCGCCGGCAGCATCAGTGGCGCGAAGCATAAAGGTATAACGGCCCTTTTCCACCCGCAAAGGTACCTCGATCTGCATGGTAAAACTTTCTTCGCTTTGGGGCTTGATAGAAAGCTGGCTGATACTCCAGCCTCCTGCAGTTAAACTCACTTCCCAGTCTTCCGGCTGTTCAACTACCTGCAGAGATACCGTCTGGATGGAATTGCTGCTATTAATAATATCAACATAGTAATTAATTGATTCGCCCGGTGTAACGGCAATCCCGGCATATTTTGTAAACATGGAAATACCGGCTGCCGATGCAGGTACAGCAGGCAACACAATCCCCCCCAGTAAACTCAACAACAGCGTTAGTATAACGGCCCTTTGTAAATGGTGTTTCAAGCTTTTTCCTCCTTTACTGTTTTTTTTCTATTACTGGTTTGATTCTATAAATAGTTACGTCTAAAGAACGTAATTGGATTTATCAGATTTGATTTTTTTGGAGATTGTTATATACAAAAATTTAATATAAAATAGCTGTTAGAATCCCAGGTAAAGCGGGTGAGGAGAAATGTCCAACTCATGGCTACAGGGAACAGAACGCTCTCTGCAGTGGTTTGACGACTTTTACAAGCAAAATGTCTCCTATGTATATAAAATCGCTTTGCATATAATCCGCGATCCTGTCGAAGCGGAGGATTTATGCCATGATGTCTTTTTAGAAGTGATCCAGCATCCGGAACAGTTTGACCCGAGCCGGGGCAGCATCAAAGCCTGGTTGGCGGTTAAAACCAGGAGCAGAGCAATCGACCGCTTACGAAAGCAAAAAAGACAGGGATTAGACAGCACACCGGAGCCTGCCGTCACTAACAGTACAGACCCCACCGCCGAATCAGTCTTAAGGAAACTGGACATCGAAAGCTTGCATGAATCACTACGGCAATTACCAAAACCTCAGCGTGAAGCGCTGGCGGCAACCTTTTTTCAATCGTTACGGCAAAACGAGTTGGCCAAATTAACCGGCCGCCCGCTGGGAACGATTAAGTCCCGGATTCGCTATGGAGTGAAAAATATTAGAAAGCAATTTGCCAGTATGGGTTGGTTGGAACCTTAAGGAGGTTACGGATATGAATCCAACACAATGCGGGCAATTTGAAATGGCCATTGTCGATGATATTCTGGGCAACTTGCCCTCAAATAAATCTCAAGCCTTGCAGGATCATCTGGATGAATGCCTATCGTGCCGGAAATTATATTCAGAATGGCGTGAGATTTTAAAAGATGAGAAAAGCGTTGAGCCCCCAGTCTCTCTGTATAACCGTCTGGCAAAAAAATTCCTGCGCCGGCATGTCAGGCGCAAGACTCTCGCCCCGGCAACCATCTGGGGAGCAACCTCCGCCCTCCTGCTGGGCATGCTTGTCCTGGCCATAGTAGCAGTCCAAGGCAAACAGCCCCTGGTTCCACGGGAGCAACTTCCTATTGCCTCGGAAGATATCCCGTCCTTTGTACTGGATGATACAGAAACCGTACAGTATCTGATTAATCCTCAAGAGGGGCAGCTTACCGAAATTAAAGGCATTATTTGGGTAAACAACCGCCTTGATGAGATATACTGTTTCGTGCAAAACCTGGAATATAATGCTAACCATGACTACCAAATATGGTTGATTAAAACCGTCAAAAGAGAAAATGGCGGTCTGCTGCGGCTAATGGACGAATATGGTGAGCTATATCTACAACAACGGAAAATTCAAGAGGTACAACAGATAAGTATCAGCCGGGAACCTAAAGGCGGAAGCCTTTATCCTACCACCGGAGATACAATTTTGGTTGACTTTGATTTACAGTAGGAATCGGCCTTTGGCTGATTCTTTATATCTCCTTTTTTTTCTGTAAAGCCGCCTTTCCTGCCAATATCAGGTTTTCAGCTGTAAGGCCGTATTTTTTAAGTAAAGCTTCCGGAGTCCCGGACTCCCCAAAAGTATCGTTAATGCCAACCCTTATAACCGGAACAGGAAAATTTTCCGAGACCAGCTCAGCCACCGCACTCCCGAGACCTCCAATTACGCTGTGCTCTTCGACAGTAACCAGAGTTCCCGTTTTTTGTGCCATCTCCAGTAAAAGCTCCTTATCCAGCGGCTTTATTGTATGCATATTTACCACGGCAGCGCTAATCTTTTCGCTTTCAAGCAGCTTAGCCGCTTCAAGTGCCGGTTTTACTGTGATACCTGTTGCTATAAAAGCCAAATCCTTTCCATCTTTCAAAAGCTGTGCCTTTCCCAGCTCAAAAGGCAGCCCTTCAGGTATCACTACGGGAACTTTCGGCCTCCCCAGCCGGAGATAAACAGGACCGCTACACCTGGCTATGGCCTCTACCGCCTGATAAGTCTGCCGGCCGTCGGCAGGCACAACAACCGTCATGTTTGGCAGCACGCGCATCAGTGCAATGTCCTCCAGCGCTTGGTGGGAAGCACCGTCTTCGCCGACAGTAATACCGGTATGCGTAGCAACAATTTTTACGTTTAATTTGGTATAGGCGATGGAGTTTCTTACCTGGTCATAAGCCCTGCCTGTGGCAAAGACGCCAAATGTACTGACAAAAGGAATAAAACCGGAAGCGGCCAAACCGGCGGCCGTTCCCATCATGTCCGCTTCAGAAATTCCCATGTTAAAAAAACGAAGGGGAAATTTTTCGGCGAAGAGTACTGTTCTGGTCGAATTGGAAAGGTCGGCATCCAGTACGACAATTTTCTCCATACGCTGTCCAAGCTCTACCAGTGCCTTACCGTAAGCTTCCCTGGTAGCAATTTCTTCAGTCAAGTTGTTCACTCCCTCTCATTTTTCCAGCTCCTTAAGGGCTCGTGCATATTCATCTTTATTGGGCGCCCGTCCGTGCCAATCGATCTGGTTTTCCATAAAGGATATTCCCTTTCCTTTGACAGTGTGTGCGATGATCATTGTCGGAGCCCCTTTTTGCGCGTGAGCCCTTTCGATAGCCTCAAGCAAAGAGGTGTAGTCATGCCCATCTACTTCCAGTACATTCCACCCAAATGCCCGCCATTTCTCGACCAACGGCTCGGGGGATTTTACATCCCGGATCCAGCCGTCTATCTGCAGGCCGTTATAGTCCAGAAAAGCCGTAAGATTATCCAAACGATAATGAGCGGCGCTCATGGCAGCCTCCCAGACCTGCCCTTCCTGGATTTCTCCGTCACCAAGGATCACATAAATGCGGCGCCGGGAATTTTCGAGACGGGCAGCCAGAGCCATACCGTTGGCTACGGAAAGCCCCTGTCCCAGTGAACCGGTAGACATCTCCACGCCGGGAGTTTTGCACATATCCGGGTGACCTTGCAGGGGGGAGCCGATCTTACGCAGGCTTTCCAGAAAACCGGCCGGGAAAAAACCCCGGTCCGCCAGCACGGCATAGAGCGCGGGGCAGGCATGTCCTTTGCTCAAAATCAGTCTGTCTCTATCAGGATCCTGGTAATTTGCCGGGTCTATCTTCATAACCATGTAATACAAAACGACCAGTATGTCCAGCACAGACAACGCACCGCCCGGGTGACCGGAGGCTGCCTTGTAAATCATGGTAATGACATCCCGGCGTAACTTTCTGGCTTTCTGCCTTAACTCTTCGATAGCAGCAGTTGAAATTGCCGGCAAATTTTCATCCCCTTTACTATTGCTTTTAAATAGGTCCAAAGCCCTCTCCTAGAACCTCGCCTACATTGCTGACAATAACAAAAGCCTCGGAATCGATTTCCCTGACAATACTTTTAAGGCGTGTCACCTGTGACTGTGAAACAACGCAAAAGATAATGCCTTTTTTCTCTCCGGAATAGGCACCATGGCCTTCTAAAAAAGTAGCGCCGCGTCCCAGCTCGCTCATAATCTTCTGGGTGATTTCATTCCTTTTTTGATTGGAGATGATCAGCGCGGCCTTGGAGAGAGAAAAACCTTCCTGAACAAAATCCACGACCTTGCTGCTTACAAAAAGAGACAACAGGGCAAAAAGGGCCACTTCGGGGCTAAAAATAAAGCCTGCAGCTACAATGATGGCCAGATCCGCTCCAATAAGGCCGTAACCGCTGGTCAATCCCCAAAAATGATGGATCAGCTGTGCCACCAGCGCCGTGCCCCCTGTTGAGCCCCGGGAGCGGAAAACAAGACCCAGTCCCAGGCCGACCCCGGTTCCGCCAAAAACAGAAGCCAGAAGCAAATCGGTGGTTACCGGAGTAACAAAAGTAAAGAACTCCAGCATAACCGGCAGCAAAATTGTGCCGGCCAGGCTGTTGGCGACAAATTTCCAGCCCAGGTATCTCCAGGCCAGGATAAACAGGGGGATATTCCCCAAGAGAACTGTCAGGCCCACAGGGAACCGATAAAGATGAAACAGTATTATGCCAAGGCCGCTAACACCGCCGGCCGCAAGCCTGTTGGGAATAAGGAACATATTGTAAGCTGCAGCCATGATAGCCGTCCCGATGATGATACCAAGCAGTTCCCAAAAAAATTTTTTCCACTGTATCTTACGCCTGTAAGCATGCATTATAGCGCAGGTAAGCCTCCAGAAAAAGATCGATTTCTCCGTCCATTACCGACTGGATATCGCCTATTTCCACACCTGTGCGGTGATCTTTTACCAGTGAATACGGGTGAAAGACGTAGGAGCGGATTTGACTCCCCCAGGCAATTTCTTTCTGCTCTCCCCTTAAAGCAAAAAGCGCCTCTTTTTGTTGGCGCTGCGCCATGTCTGCCAGCTTGGCCAGAAGTATGCGCATAGCCCTTTCCTTGTTGCTATGCTGAGACCGTTCATTTTGGCACTGCACGACAAGCCCTGTCGGGAGGTGTGTAATCCTCACGGCTGAATCGGTCGTATTTACATGCTGCCCTCCCGCTCCCCGGGAGCGGAAAGTGTCGATTCTTAAATCATCCGGGTCCACATCCACGTCAATGCCCTCTTCCACCTCCGGCAACACATCCACCGAGGCAAAGGAGGTATGCCTGCGCCCCCCGGCATCAAAGGGTGATATGCGTACAAGACGGTGGACACCCCTTTCAGCCTGGAGGTATCCATATGCTTTCTCTCCTTTAACAAGAAAGGTGACGCTTTTAATGCCTGCTTCTTCACCAGGCCAAAGATCAAGAAGCTCTACACTATAGCCTTTCTTCTCTGCCCAGCGGGTATACATGCGCAGGAGCATCTCAGCCCAGTCCTGGGCCTCCAGCCCTCCGGCTCCGGGATGGATGGACAGAATAGCATTTTTCTCGTCATATTGTCCTTTGAAGAGAAGGCTTAGTTCTTCTCTATCCAACAGAGCAGCAGCCTTAAGGCTCAACTCCTCCGCCTCCTTTAACAACTCCGGTGCCTCTTCCTCCTTTTCCATCTCCTTGTACATCTGCAGCAGGACACTCCAGTCCTCCAAGATCTTTTCCAGTTGGTTATAAACCTCCAGACGATCTTTTAACTGCCCAAGTTCCTGCATTACCCTGGCGGCAGTTTCAGGATCGTTCCAAAAGTCAGGATGGCCTGCTTCCTTCTCCAGCAAGCTTATCCTTTTTATTTTCTCCTCCAGGTCAAAGAGATTTCCCCCATTCTTCCAGTCTCTTTTTTTGTTTCAACCATTGATCTTTCAAATCAAGAAGCAATTTAAAGCCCCCCTTATGGCCTTAGGCCCCACAGCACTTTTTATATTTCTTGCCGCTTCCACAGGGACATGGATCGTTCCGGCCAACTTTCTCAACAGTTACAGGAGTGCGTTTACCGGCAGTGGCTGCACCCTTGGCTTCCTCCATGGCCCCCTTGCCTTCCGCTTTTAGCGATATCATTGGTTTAGCCACGCGCTGTCTCTCCGGAGCCTGGTTAACTTTAAGGTGGAACAGCAGGCGGACCACATCTTCCCGGATAGAATGGATCATCTCCTGAAACATCTCGTAAGCTTCATACTTATACTCGATCAGGGGGTCCTGCTGGCCAAAGGCTCGCAGGTATACACCCTGCCGGAGATCGTGCATGGCGTCAATATGGTCCATCCACTTGCTGTCGACGGTTCGCAGGAGGACAACACGCTCCAGCTCCCGCATAACCTCGGGGCTAATCTCTTTTTCTCGCTCGTCGTAAAAAACACGGGCTGCCTCAAACAGCCGCTTCTTTATTTCCTCCCGGGAGAGAAGCTGCAACTCCTCCCTGCGGAAATGTCCTGCCGGCACAAACAGTCTCTCCACATAGTTCAACAACCCGTGCAGATCCCACTCTTCTTCGGGCAGCTTATCATCGGCATAGAGAGACAAGGCCTGCTCCAGGAGATCATAAATCATCTGAATAATACTATCGCGCAGGTTCTCTCCTTCCAGCACCTGCCGGCGCTGCCTGTAAATAACTTCCCTTTGCTGGTTAAGGACATCGTCGTACTCCAGGATATGCTTGCGTATCTCAAAGTTACGGCCTTCTACTTTTTTCTGAGCATTTTCTATGGCTTTACTGATAATGGGATGCTCGATGGGGATATCCTCTTCCATCCCCAGTTTCTCCATGATCGACCTTACATTATCCGAACCGAAAAGCCGCATCAGATCATCTTCCAGGGAAACATAAAAAACGGAGGATCCCGGGTCCCCCTGCCGGCCGGCGCGCCCTCTGAGCTGGTTGTCAATGCGCCTGGATTCATGCCTTTCGGTGCCGATAATGTGCAACCCTCCCAGCTGCACCACGGTGTCGTGATTACGTTTCCAGAGGTCGCGGAGTTGCTGAATTTTAGCCTTCTTTTGCTCCTCTGTCAGGCTGTCGTCAGCCAGTACTGCTTTCACCTGCGGCTCCACATTGCCGCCCAGGACAATGTCGGTGCCCCGTCCGGCCATATTGGTGGCAATGGTAACCGCGCCTATCTGGCCGGCCTGGGCAATTATTTCCGCCTCTTTATCATGATACTTGGCATTAAGAACATTGTGAGGCACACCCCTTTTGGAGAGCATCCGGCTCAGTTCTTCAGATTTTTCAATGGATATAGTGCCGACCAAAACCGGTTGCCCGCTCCGGTGCTTCGCTGTGATCTCCTCCACCACGGCGTTAAACTTGGCCTTCTCGGAGCGGTAAATCAGGTCGGGAAAATCCTTCCTGATCATCGGTTCGTTAGTGGGTATAACCACGACATCCATGCCGTAAATTTTCCGAAACTCGTCTTCCTCTGTAGCGGCAGTACCGGTCATACCCGCTAATTTCTCGTACATGCGAAAATAATTCTGAAAGGTTATGGAGGCCAGCGTCCGGCTTTCACGGGCCACCTTCACTTTTTCTTTGGCTTCGATGGCCTGGTGCAAACCTTCACTGTAGCGGCGGCCAAACATAAGCCGCCCGGTAAATTCGTCCACAATAATAACTTCCCCGTCCTTAACAACATAATCCCTGTCTCTTTTCATCAGGACATGGGCTTTCAAGGCCTGCCTGACATAATTTTCAATTTCCGTGCGCTGCTCCGATTCTTCCAGGTTTTTTAAACCCAGGGCAGTTTGGACAAACTTGGCCACCTTTTCAAAACCTTTTTCCGTAATGTCCACGTTATGTGCTTTCTCATCCACTTCGTAATCAGCGTCTCTTTCCAGGCGGGGGACAAAAGCGGCAAATTTTTCGTAGAGCTCTGTGGGCTTATCTGCAGCACCGGAAATAATCAGCGGTGTCCGGGCTTCATCTACGAGAATGCTGTCCACTTCGTCCACAATGGCATAGTAGTGGGAGCGCTGGACCAGATGCTCCTTGTAGATAACCATATTGTCCCGGAGGTAATCAAAGCCAAACTCGTTGTTTGTACCATAAGTTATATCGGCACTGTAAGCCTCCCTGCGCTGCTGGGGGTTCAAGCCATGAAGGATGGTTCCTACCTTTAATCCCAGCAGTTCGTAGACAGGACCCATCCATTCCCGGTCGCGCCGTGCCAGGTAGTCGTTAACGGTAACAATATGAACCCCCTTGCCGGTCAGGGCATTCAGGTAAGCGGGCATAGTCGCCACCAGTGTTTTCCCTTCACCCGTTTTCATCTCGGCAATGCGGCCCTGATGCAGGACAATGCCTCCTAAGACCTGGACATCAAAGGGCCTCATGCCCAGGACACGGCGAGCCGCTTCGCGTGCCAGGGCAAAAGCTTCCGGGAGGAGATCGTCCAGGGTTTCCCCCCGGTCAAGCCTTTCTTTAAAATGAGCTGTGTATTCCGGAAACTGGCTTTCCTTGAGCTGCTGCATGCGCTCTTCGTAAGAATTGACCTCCTCGACAAAGCGCCAGAGCTTCTTTACTTCTCTTGCGTTGGGATCGCCGAATATTTTCGTTAACAAACCCATCAATAATTCCCCCGTTTACGGCAAATGGCCTGCCGCCAGCGTAAAAAAAACGTCATTCAAAAATTCTCCGACAAATTAACTTCTGGTAAATATTCGTTCAAAAATATTCTACTAGAAAGCAGGGCAAATTACAAGTTGCCGGATTTCTCCTAAATTCTCGCTACCGTTTCGGGGTTGGGCCGTTAACTCCAGACAGGTAACGCGGGATGAAGGTGAGATCCGGCAGCACCGCTGCAACACCATCTTTCTCTAATAAAGGCCTGCCGGCGGCGCCGCTGTGGCCGGATAAAACACCAATAAAACAGCCGCCCATTTCCCTTGCCGCCGCCAGATCTGCCGGCGAATCCCCTACTATCCAGCACCGGCTCGGTTCAGGCTTCCTGGGCGCGGGACAAATAAGCTCTTCCGCTCCGAGCTCCCTTCCCCAGTAGGCCTTTAAAAAAGGAAAAGGATGCGGTTTACCCAGGCAGATTGTTTTTCCCTTTGCTTTCAAAGCCCCTTCCGCTTTTTCCAC
>LFRM01268656.1_pt1 | contig 12310 bp, 9 predicted proteins | sample 618341 | NCBI WGS metagenome assembly LFRM01 (sample SAMN03654438, study PRJNA283298) | anaerobic digester metagenome | isolation source: pool of bioreactors CSTR01a, CSTR02a, and CSTR03a thermophilic anaerobic... | place: Denmark: Kgs. Lyngby | collected 2014-05-21
TATATAAACTGTCCCTAACGATAATACCAACAGACATATAAGGAATACTGCCAGATAATTGCGCCTGTCTTTTCTGAATCTGAAATAAATAAACTTCATTCACTTGCCTCCAAATCAATTCAAATAAATCTGACCCGGTTGCCGGATGGCATTAATCTACATACGGAAGCTCAACGTAAAATGTGGTTCCTGAACCGACTTTGCTCTTAACACCAATATTTCCATTATGATGTTTAATGGTATTTTTGCATAAGACAAGTCCTATTCCGCTCCCGCTCTTCTTTGTTGTAAAAAACAGATTGAATATATGCTTCATATTTTCCTCCTCGATCCCCACTCCCGTATCCTCGAACTCAATCAATGCCATTTTGGATTTTTCTTTCTTTGACAACCTTATGGTAAGCGTTCCTCCCTTTTCCATAGCCTGTATGGCATTTTCAATCAGATTAACAAACGCTTGCTGTATGGAATCCTTATCAACATTTGCATAGATGTGATCATTGGGCAGTTTAAGCCTTATATCGATCTCGCCCATATTAGCCTTTGGCGTCATTATATCAACGGTTTTTTTAACTAACAGATTCAAGGAATGCCTCATAAAATTGAACGGATTAGGTTTGGTTAAAGTCTTAAAATCACTTAACAATTTGTTTACATGCGTTACTTCCGCCAGTATTTTTTCAGCCCTGGAAGGATCGAGAATTCTTTCCAGCTGAAGCAGCTGTACATAGGCACTTATGGTGGATAAGGAGTTCCGGATTTCATGGGAAAGCATGGAAGCCGTATTAACGACATCGCTGTTGAATTCTGACAACTGCTGGCTTAAGGTTTCCAGCTCTTTATTCTTGCTAATTAGCCTCATTTGATTCTCTATCCCTTTAACAGACAGATTAAGCATTTCCAGTATATTGTAGCTGGCATATTCCAAAGGAAGATAAATCCCCATTGCTCCTAAAATCTCGTTATTCAAACCGTGGATTGGAGCTGCAAATCCGGCCCATTTTTTGTATACATCCAGAAAATGCTGGTTACCAAATACAGCAGTTGGAACGTTGGTAACAATTGAGGTACCTAAACTATTTGTCCCGATATTTTCTTCGCTTACTATGTATCCTGCATCCATGCCCAGCTCCTCAAGTTCCGGAACGTGACCTTGTTTATAGAATATAACACATTCTTTGTTGCAAAGTATTATGATGCTTTTTTTGCAGGGAATTGTACTCTTTATTTTTTTAATAAATACTTGTGCAGTATCGATAAGACTTTGATTGTGATTGATGAGATCATCCAGTTCCTGATCTGAAACTTCTATTAAGCGTGGCATATCCTCCGGCAACAAACCGCTGTTTATGCATCGCTCCCATGATGATAATACATATTTTCTAATAAAAATGATGTCTTTACTGAATGCTTCCTCCATCTCGAGGCCTAATCCCAATATCATTTGCCGTTCCCCCAAAATGCAAATAAACTAAGATCACTATTCATTATTTTATATAATTTTCTTATTTTTCCCTTTTTAATTATTTCCATTTAACCATGCTTTATAACTTCTACGTATACCAGTAAATTCCTTCAAAATTTAAACCCGGTTGCAGACAAAATAAACACTTTCTTTAGCCGACATTAATATATGTATAAATTTTTCAAATCAAATATACTACTTTTTTACATTTTATATATTAGCAGAATATTATGTAAGCCACCTTGCGGTAAGGCTTAGAACCTGTTAACGAAGCGGAAGACAGCCGGAGCCAATGTCTGAGTGTAAGCGAGTTTTGGTGGAGGCCTGGAGCGAGTTTTACAGGTTCTTAGCCTTGGTGCTCCAGTGGCTGGAATAATATTCTGCTAATTTCCAGTAAAGCTGATAAGGATAGAAATTGTACCGAAGTGTTATTTGAATAATATTATTCAGCAAAAATATTGTAAGATCCAATTTTTTGTTTAGTTTGACATGATATTTGGTAAATCATATAATTAAAAGGACATATTGTAACAAAGGAGAAAATCAGCATGGCAAATCGTATGGGTACTGATTTAACGGAAGGCAGCATAGTAAAGCATCTGATTAATTTTTCCATCCCGCTATTGTTAGGAAACGTATTCCAGGCATTGTACAACACCGTTGACAGCATTTGGGTAGGACAATTTCTCGGCGCGAAAGCCCTGGGAGCAGTCTCTGTAAGCTTTCCAATTATATTTATACTGATATCCCTGGTCACGGGTATAACCATGGCTACTTCGGTACTGGTAGCACAGTACGCCGGCGCTAAAAACCCGGAAATGATATCAAAAACAATGAACAACTCCTTTTTATTGCTGGGTACTGTGGCAGTTATCGTCACAACCATTGGTATAGTTTTCAACGAACAGATACTGATTTTGTTAAATACTCCTCAGGAGATTCTTGCATTCGCTGTGGAATACTTAAACATATATCTGCTGGGACTTATATTCGTATTCGGCTTTAATGTAATGAGCGCTGTTCTAAACGGACTGGGTGATCCCAGAACTCCAGTGAAATTTCTTATTGTGGCAACGATCACCAATATCATCCTGGATCCACTTTTCATATTCGGAGTAGGTTTTATACCCAAAATGGGCATTGCTGGTGCAGCGCTGGCAACCATAATATCACAAGCCCTGGCACTTGCGCTGATAGTGATTTATTTATACAGAACGAACCATATCATCAGACCTAAGATAAAAGATTTTAAAGTTGCAGGAGAACTTTTGTGGAAACTGATCAAAATAGGTCTTCCTGCCGGTATACAACAGATCGTGGTATCCATGGGTCTGACCGTGATGGTGGGTGTAATAAATTCATTTGGCGCCGATGCAGTAGCAGCTTTCGGAGCTGCATCCAGGCTGGACCAGTTTGCCCACATGCCTGCCATGTCCTTTGGTGTAGCCGTTTCTGCCATTACGGGGCAAAGCCTGGGGGCTGCAAAAACCGAAAGGGTCAAAGAAATATTTAAATGGGGAAGCATTTTGGTAAGCGGCATCACCGCAATAATGGTTATCTTGGCGTTGGCAATACCAAAAACTTTTCTTCAGATTTTCACCAGCGATGCTGATGTGCTCAGTATCGGTAGCGTTTATCTCAGGATTGTAGGGCTTTCCTATATTCCTTTCTCCCTGATGTTTGTTGCAAACGGTATATTAAGAGGAGCAGGGGATACCTTCCCAACAATGGTTTTTTCCTTTGTATCCCTCTGGCTGATACGGATCCCTCTGGCCAGGTACCTGTCCTCGTTAGAAAGCTTAGGAGTAAACGGTATATGGATCGCCATATCAACCAGCTCTTTTATATCAATGATGCTTAGCCAGACTTACTACATGCTGGGAAGATGGAAGAAAAAGAAGCTGGTTACAAAGCAAGACCAAAGTACCGGGCTTGCCCCGGATGATTCGATGGAACCAACCAGTTAGACGCTGCGGCAATAAAGAGTATTCAATTCCAATTTTTGTGGTATAATATAATCAAATAAACATATACATGATTTGAAGCAGGGAGGTGTTTTTTTGAACTGTATTGAAAAACAGATATATATCGACAGGCTGACAGAGGTGTGCGAATTTGTAAATCTGGCATCTCGATACAGCTGTAATATAAAGGTAAAGAGCAGCAATCACGAAGTAGATGGAAAGAGCATACTGGGTATTCTGACGCTGGCTCTGTGGAAACCGGTGACAGTGCAAGCCTGCGGGACCGATGCCCATGACTTTGCATCCAAACTGGCTTCTTTCAAGCCTCAATGAAAAAGGTATCCCAAAACAAGTAACATATAATGTTGGGATACCTTTTTTGTTGAGGCTGATCACAAAGCTTAATGTATAAATAACCCGTCTTTAAATTCTTATGTCAGTAATTAATAAATCATTCCTAATAAAGCATTTAAAATATCAGTATAACCAACTCAAAAGCACAGTCCATAAGCAAACTGTATAAACATATCTATGCTTCCATCAGGAATGCATGATAACCCCGCATTGTTTCATAGATGTCTGCTTTGCTGGCTATCTCCCAGGGAGCATGCATGTTGTGCAGGGGTACTCCGCAATCAATAACTTCCATACCGTACTCTGCCAAAATAAAGGCAATAGTACCTCCACCCCCCTGGTCTACCCTGCCCAGCTCGGCAGTCTGCCATGTAACACCATGCTTATCCATTATTCTCCGCAGAAGCGCCATGTACTCTGCATTAGCATCATTGCTGCCTGATTTTCCGCGAGAACCGGTATATTTATTGAAAGTCAGTCCTTTGCCCAGGTAAGCAGTATTTTGTTTCTCCATAACCGATGGATAATTAGGATCAAACCCGGCGCTGACATCACAGGACAGCATCCTTGAATTGGCAAGCGCACGCCGCAGCTTAAGTTCACTGTAATCCCCCATAAGGTTCATAAGCTCGGCCAGCGAATTTTCGAAAAACTTTGAAGTCATACCTGTAGCACCAACGCTTCCTATCTCTTCCTTGTCTACCATTAAAGCTACACAGGTCTTTTCAGGATTTTCAATCCGCATAAGGGCTTCAAAGGATGTGTACGCACACACCCTGTCATCATGACCGTAAGCCATAACCATGCTTCGATCAAGGCCAAAATCCCTCGCTCTGCCGGCAGGAACCACTTCCAGCTCAGCTGATACAAAATCCTCTTCAGTGATTCCATATTTTTGATTTAAAAGATTAAGTATATTTTTCTTGACCCGTTCCTTTTCGCTGCTATCTTCGGTACTAATGGGTATGCTGCCGATACAAATATTTAAATCTTCTCCCTCAATACCTTTGGCAAGCTTCTTTTCCATTTGATCAGCCGCCAGATGGATAAGAAGATCAGATACCCCCACCACCGGGTCATCATCATCTTCACCTATAACAACCTCAACCAGACTGCCATCCTTTTTAGCCACTACTCCATGTATCGCCAATGGCAATGCCACCCATTGATATTTTTTAACTCCGCCATAATAATGGGTTTCCAGCATAGCCAGATTGGTATCCTCATATAAGGGATTTTGCTTTAAGTCCAGCCTTGGTGAGTCAATATGTGCTCCCAGAATCCTCATACCCTTCTCCAGTGATTGAGTGCCTACCACAAAAAGTGCCAGGGTTTTCCCCATATTATTTGCATACAGCTTATCACCGGGCTTTACACTGCCACCTTCAGCAATAACGGTTTCAAGATCCTTAAACCCGTTCTTCTCGGCAATAGCTATGAACTCCTTTACACATTCCCGTTCGGTCTTGCACTTTGATATGAAATCCTTGTAACCTTCCGAGAATGAAAATACTCTGTCCATATCCTCCTTAGTATATTTATCCCAGGCATACTCATAGTTTTTTACCAGATCAGCATTTTGTTTTTGCCGTGATACCATATTTCATTCATCCCTTTCATATGCATTCTTGTACAAGTATATGCTGTAAAAAAAATTACGATAATTTACATCTCAATAAATTTTATCACTCATCTCTGGAAATGTAAACAATCCTATAATTCAGTTTTCATCATGCTTTGAGTGCTTGTTACCCGCATGTCAAACCAACCTTGGAAGCCTGTCAATCCGTTCTCTTGTTTTCGACAGCAGTTTTTCGATATCATCCGTCAAATTGTCTTTTAGACACTCTTTCACAGCTTCTAAAACATCCTCATAACAATTGTATGCCGAATCATCTTTCGAAAAGACGCTGTTTATAATCTCTGCATAGCTTTCGCCCAATAGTTGTTGCAATCTCAGCATTGCCACCATAAAATGGCTGCGGCGTTTAATGAGCTGAACCGCCTTCATTAAAAATCGTTCCCTGTACTCCATACCTCCCGATTCATTTTCAAGCAGGGTTATAGCGTTACCGTCAGCATCCACATAGTCCCACAGAAAAAAATAATTTATATAACGGTAATAATCGTTTTTATTATTACCACTATAATTAAAATCGTCTTCCCAGCCCTTATCCTTCAGATACTGCAAAGACCGGTCCCAGTAATCCCGTGTTAGTATGCACCTTTTTCCGTTAAATCCGGCAGGAACTAAACAGAAATTCCCGATAGTATGGTAGGCGTCGGTATATTCGCATAAACCCTCCACGCAGTTTAATGCGCTTAATAGTTTTTCCCTGCATTCTTCATCCGCGTAAAGCTCTATAAGATAATTAATGCTGACATTCCCTCTTTTTTTATGGAGCAAAGGCTTATTCTCTTCCCTGAGGATTATCTCATTAACAATATCATTCAATATGTTTTGCACGGAATTCATGGTGTCCGCACCAAACCTGCATCCAAACCCGTTCGCCTCAATCCTTCCGAATGCCGAATCACTCCTCTGCCATCCCCATAGTTTATAATAGACATCGTGTATTAGTTTTGTATGACGGCCTCCCTCAGAACCGTCGCAGTCTTCCAGCCTCTTATAATCTTCCTTCTTCTGAATCAATATAGCAAATTCTCTTCCATTAGGATAGACACTTTTTGCCGCATCAGGGTTGGTGGCTTTATATATAATATATCTTTCTAAAGAAGGTTTTAGATTGTAGCTTTCTATATCACACTCAAACTCAAAATTGTAATTTTCAGGTCCATTACAATACTTCAAAAAATTTTCCACATTGTTATACGACATAATTATTTCTCCCGGTTATTTTTTACTTTATCTCATGTATTATAGCATAGATCATCTTATAAATACATACACATTGGCTTATACCAACCCAAAGATTCTGGCCCCCTGTGCAACTATAAAACAGATGAGGATACCGGTAACAGTGGGGACTATAAACGATATCAGCGTCCATTTCCAACTCCCGGTCTCTTTCCTTATGGTCAGCAGAGTGGTACCACAGGGAAAATGGTTGAGGGAAAACAGCATGGTACACAGTGCTGTAAGCCATGTCCATCCGTGCCCTTTCAATACCTGATGCAGTGCATCCATACTGTCAAGATCAAGCAGAGCTCCGCCGGACATATAGCTCATAATCACAACCGGAATGACTATCTCATTGGCCGGCAAACCCAGTAAAAAAGCCAGCAATATGTAACCGTCCAGTCCTATAACACGGGCAAAGGGATCGATAAATCCGGCGCAATGGTTTAACAGAGTATTGCCGTATACGCTTACGTTCGCCATAAGCCATATAACCAGTCCTGCCGGTGCCGCTACCATCACAGCCCGGGCCAGAACAAACAGAGTACGGTCCAGAATGGAACGTATGAGAACCCTCCCTATTTGAGGGATTCTGTAGGGAGGAAGCTCCAGAGAAAAAGACGAAGGCAGTCCTTTTAAGACCGTGCATGACAATATTCTGGATACTACAAGGGTGATTACAACTGAAAGGGTTATAAGACCCAGGACCATAACGGCCGCTAAAACAGGCCGCATGCCACCTGCACCCCCGGCAATAAATACGGTGGACAAAGTAATCAAAACAGGAAAACGTCCGTTACACGGTATATAGTTGTTGGTGATTATCCCAATCAGTCTCTCCCGCGGGGAATCAATTATTCTGCAGGCAGTAACACCAGCCGCATTACATCCCAGACCCATACACATTGTCAAAGCCTGCTTTCCATGGGCGTGTGCCTTTTTAAAAAAGTAATCCAGATTAAATGCTACCCTGGGCAGATACCCCAGATCCTCCAGAAGTGTAAATAAGGGGAAAAATATAGCCATAGGTGGAAGCATAACCGATACCACCCATGCAAGTGTACGATAAACACCCTCCACCAGCATACCAAGCAGCCAATTAGGTGCTCCTGCAAGGGTAAACAGATGAGTCAGCTGATTCTCCAGCCAGAAAAATGCGTCCGCCAGTATTTGGGAGGGGTAATTGGCTCCCGCAATACTGATCCACAGTGCCACACCCAGGAGAAGCAGCATGGCCGGAATGCCAAACAGCCTGGATGTCAGCACATCATCTATCTTTCGATCAATCCGTTTTCTCCAGTCCCCATCATAACGTAATACTTCCCGGCTTATTTCTTCAGCCATACCAACAATGGTGGAAACGATCCTGTCCCGCAGATCATCCCTGTAAATTTGCTGCTGCTGAAGTTTTTCCCGGGCTTGTTCTACCTTATACCTTACTTCCTCTGCATCCAATAAATCAACTCCGGCATATTCATGTAACGCCACTATGAAGCTGTCGTCTCCTTCCAGAATACGTAAAGCCAGCCACCGACTATTTATCTGGTTGCCAGTTGCTTTTTTAATGTACGGTTCAATCATGGAAACAGCTGCTTCGATTGCAGCATCATACCGGATCCTTATGGGCTTTGGTATAAACCTGCCCGATACCAAATCATCTATTGCATCTTTTAACTCAGCCAGCCCCTGACCGTTTGAAGCGCTGGTTCCCACCACCGGAACACCCAGTATCCGGGAAAGTTTTTCAAGCCGGATATCGATATGATTTCTCTTTGCTTCATCCATCAAATTTACGCACACGACAGCCTGCCTGGTCATTTCCAGAACCTGAAGCACCAGGTTTAAATTCCTTTCCAGACACGTAGCATCGGTGATAATAACGGCTGCCCTTGGATCACCAAAGCAGATAAAATCCCTGGCAACCTCCTCTTCCGGTGAGTTTGCCAGCAAAGAATAGCTCCCGGGCAGATCTACCAGAAAAAAGTTTTTTCCGCTATGTACGAATCTGCCAAAAGCAGTGGTAACTGTCTTACCCGGCCAGTTGCCGGTGTGCTGTTTTAACCCTGTCAGACTGTTAAATACCGTGCTCTTGCCGGTATTCGGGTTTCCCACCAGGGCTATGACGATATCATCGGTTGGATCCATCTGCGTTTGAAATATCCGGCCTGCCAGACCGGAACCTGTTAAATTACCGGGAGAAATCATGTGCTCCATCACCGCTACCGCAGCTCTCCCGTTGTTTCAACCAGTATATTGGATGCTTCCTCAGATCGAAGTGCGATAATGGCACCTCTTATATAGTATGCAGTAGGATCGCCCGATGGACTCCTTAACACAGCTTCAACCTCGGTTCCCGCAACAAGCCCCAGATCAAGCATTCTTCTCCTTGTATTCCCTTTTGCCTTTATTTGCTTAACCCTCGCAGCACAGCCAATAGGCAAAAGGTTTAAAGGAATTGATAACCGGTGCATATATTACCCCCCTAAATTGCCGTAATCAATTCTATGTACCATAATTCAGCCCGGAAAATATGCTTCTCAGGGTCAATATATGCACAAAAGCTATCATCCGTGCTTGAGTAAGTGATACACCGGTTTTCATTTTAAACAAAAATAGCACAGCCTGCCTGTGACACGGCAGACCGTGCTTTATCCAACTTCGGGTATTATAAGCCCATTATGCTGTATTATTAGTCTCGCTGTATATCAGGAATTGAGAATCTTTTCAATCTCGTCAATTTCCTCTTTTGACAGTTCGGGGTTATCCAAAGCGCGTACATTTTCTATAATCTGCTCGGGTCTGCTTGCTCCAATGAGAGCAGATGTAACCTTACCTTCCCTCAGCACCCAGATCAGCGCCAGCTGTGCCAGGGATTGTCCGCGTCTTTCAGCGATTTCATTCAGAGCCTTAATTTGGGATAATCTCTTTTCTGTCAGATCCTTCCGGCTCAAAAATCCCGTTTCCTTTCCTATTCGCGAATCCTCAGGTATACCCTTGAGATATCTTGTGGTTAGCAACCCCTGGGCTAACGGGCTGTATACAATTATACCTATACCTATTTCATTGGCATAATCCCTGAGCCCGTCACTTTCAATCCATCTGTTAAACATTGAATAGGAAGGCTGATGGATGACAAACGGGGTTTTCAGTTCCTTCAGTATATTATAAGCCCGTTCTGTCTGCTCTTTTGTGTAATTTGAAATTCCCACATACAATGCTTTACCCTGCCTTACCGCTGAATCCAGAGCATACATGGTCTCCTCCAACGGTGTATCGGGATCCGGACGGTGAGAATAGAATATATCCACATACTCCAGACCCATCCGTTTTAAGCTTTGATCCAGGCTGGCAAGCAGATATTTACGGGAACCCCATTCTCCGTATGGACCCGGCCACATCCTGTAACCCGCCTTGGTAGAAATAATCATCTCATCCCGGTACCGTTTTAAATCCTGCTTCAGGATTTTTCCGAAATTTTCCTCGGCACTTCCCGGAGGCGGTCCATAATTGTTCGCCAGGTCAAAATGAGTAATACCCAAATCAAAAGCAGTAAATGTCATCCGGCGCATGTTGTCAAAATTGTCCTTATATCCGAAATTGTGCCAGTATCCCAATGATATGGCAGGTAACATCAGACCACTGTTACCGCAGCGATTATACTTCATGTTGAAATACCTGTTGCCGTCGGGTACATATACCATAGCCTATACCTCCAGTTTATTTATATTTTTCTTAAATTTACTCCCAATCTTGTTTTATCTTCTTTGATTTGAACTCATGCGGCTGTCGTTACCCGGTATAAATTACCCGTTCCATATTTAGAGTTATAGCCGGTTTAAACACCGGCCATACCCAAATCGACCTACATTATTCATCCAACGGTTCAAACAGGTCCTTATCCACTCCGCATTCCGGGCATACCCAATCATCCGGTAAATCCTCAAAAGCTGTTCCCGGCTCGATGCCACCGTCGGGATCACCTACCTCGGGGTCATATATGTAACCGCATACTGTACATAAATACTTAACTATGATAGCTCCTCCTTTCTTATCTTCAATTATGCTATGGTTAGCTGAAAATTTGAATGAGACAGAGTCGCTAAATACATAAATCTTTAATATAATTATTAACCCTTATTATATTCTATAAAACCAGAATTATCATTATTATATATAAATTTTATTTTGTTTTTTCTGTTAAATTGATATGGTTATGCAAAGAATTCAAACACAAAAAATAAAAATCCCAAGAGATTTATACTCTTGGGAATACTGGAGCTGGCGATGGGACTCGAACCCGCAACCTGCTGATTACAAGTTGGGTTCTGTATTTGTTAGCGGTTAATGCTAAATGATACAGAGCCCTATTTTATTGGCTTTTCAAGCATTTGGATTATAAACAATACCGGGTTTTCACATCATTTTTTGTTTGCTACGTTAGCAAAATGTTTGCAAGCGGAGACATAAAAAGAGCGGCTAACCGCTCGGGTGGGCCACAAAAACAAAAAAAGAGGGGCATCACTGCCCCTCGGTCTTTTCTCCATTTTCATTTTTTACCCTTGCTACATCCACNNGACGCCTCAACTATTTTTGTAATTGTCACACCTTTTATCAACCATCAATAATTTTCCCCAAAAACAAAAAAACAAGGGGCATTGCTGCCCCTCAATAGGTAATTATTAATCCTGGATATCGTTAAAGTCATCCGGGAAAGTTGTTTCACTAAAAATATCTCCCGTACTGCTATCTTTGACTTTTATATTAATTGTGAAATCATCCCCTGTTTCAAAGACTTTATAAAAACCAACAGTAAAGGCTATACTCATTGATGCAAAGCTGTCAAAACTATTTTCATAAACTTCTTTATCAACTTCTAAAATAATCTCTGTAAAATCGTTATTATATTCAACGTTTTTAATAGATTGGAAGTCACCACTGGTAGGCATACTATCTAAGAACTCAATAGTCTGAGCCTTAGCCTCTTCCATCATTTCGTTATATTTAGCTTTGGTCATTGTAAAGGTGATAGATCCATCCTCGTTTTCCTTTATGTCTTTTATACCCTCTTCCTTAGAATTCAATAACTCGTCTTTGTCATCGCCTACTAATGATGATGGATAAGTTACTTCGACTGTCAGAAAATTCTTATCTACTTCAATCTCTCCCGATTCATTCTCTTTAATATCTTCCTCTGAATCTGCTGCATCGTCCACTTCTGTATCTTCATCATTAACAATATCATCATCTGCAGTTTCAGTTACTTCATTGTTGTTTTGCTGGTTTTGTGTTTGTTCAGGTCCTGTGCTAGATGCAGGGCTACACGCTGTAAGCGCAAGTAGAACGGCCATTAAAATTAGAATAATTTTCCTCATACATCTCGCTCCTTCCTTTGTTACAGTATTATTCTACATTTCCCAAAAATTCCTCCCAAAAATAAAAAAAAGACCCGGGGAAACCCCGGGTTATCTTATTTCTTAAATAGTTCTTTCCATGTTTCTTGTCCTACTATGCCGTCAACCTTTAGTTTTCTGTCGCGCTGGAATTTAACAACTGCGCTATATGTGGCGTTACCAAACTTCCCGTCCGCACCCCATTTGCCTACACTGTAACCTAATTCTATGAGGCGTTTTTGAATGATTTTAGTAAGATTGCCCTCGGCACCTGGTC
>LFRM01256265.1_pt3 | contig 12307 bp, 8 predicted proteins | sample 618341 | NCBI WGS metagenome assembly LFRM01 (sample SAMN03654438, study PRJNA283298) | anaerobic digester metagenome | isolation source: pool of bioreactors CSTR01a, CSTR02a, and CSTR03a thermophilic anaerobic... | place: Denmark: Kgs. Lyngby | collected 2014-05-21
TGGTATCTTACATTGTCGATACCGTGAACCTTGTCAAACCTGCTTCTTTCAGCCACATATACCTCGCATCCGATAATGGGCTTTATGCCGACTTCTTTTGCGGCGAGATAAAAGTCAATAACGCCGTACATCGCTCCGTGGTCGGTTATCGCAAGGGCTGTTTGACCAAGCTCTTTAGCCCGCTGAACGAGCGGCTTTATGCGGGCAGCTCCGTCCAGCAGGCTGTATTCGGTATGAACATGCAAGTGGGTAAAGGGTGTCAACTTGTCCTTCCTCCGAGATTAGCTTAGTTTTGTGAAAGAACTTCTCTCTTTATGGCTTTAAGGCGCTTCATTACATCATTTACGCCTCTGCCGAAGTAATCGTGGAGAATCTTGTACTCCTCGAACAGCTTGTTATAAATCTTTACATTTTCAGGATTGGGTCTGTATTCAATATCAAGAACCTTGCCCATAGTCTTTGCGGCGGTGAGAACATCGTCATAGCCGCCGTTTGCCTTGCCTGCTGCAACAGCGCCGAAAATCGCGGAGCCCAACGCGCCGCCCTGGTCGCTGCTGACTATCTTAATGGGCATATTTATTATATCTGCATAAATCTGCATTGTCATCGGGTCTTTTTTGGCAATGCCGCCCGCGGCGTAGAACTCATTTATTGTAATGCCGCCGTTTTTGAAGGTGTCAACAATAATCCTTGTGCCGTAGGCTGTTGCCTCAATTAAAGCCCTATACATATCCTCTGGCTTTGTGGAAAGGGTCATGCCGAGCATTACGCCGCTGAGGTCGCCGTCGATGAGAACGGAGCGGTTGCCGTTCCACCAGTCAAGAGCGACAAGACCGTGCTCGCCCGGCTTTTGCTTTTCGGCTTTGCTGCGGAGGTATTGGTGAATGTTGAGACCCAGTTTTTCAGCTTCGTCAAAATATGCCTTGGGAACGCAGTTTTCAACGAACCACTGGAAATGGTCGCCCACGCATGCCTGACCTGCCTCATAGCCGAAGAATCCGGGGAGGATACCGTCCTCAACTACGCCAGAAATTCCCTCTACGGGTGTGCCCTCATCGGAAAGGAGCATGTGGCAGGTGGATGTGCCCATGATGGCTACCAGTTTGCCAGGCTCGGCAACGCCTGCGGCGGGTACAAATACATGTGCGTCAATAATAGCGACAGCAACCGCAATGCCGGGCTTAAGACCGAGCTTATTTGCCATTTCGGCAGTCAGCTCGCCTGCTTTTGTGCCTGTGGGAGAAATATCCCTGGACCATTTTTCATCTATGAAGTTCTCAAGTCTGGGGTCAAGAGCCTTGAAGAAATCCTTTGACGGGAATCCCTTTTGCTTGTTCCAATTGCACTTATAACCGGCAAAGCAGGAGCTTCTGTTCTCTTTGCCTATGAGCTGCCACACAATCCAGTCGCCTGCTTCAATGAATAAATCCGCGGCATCGTAAATCTCCGGAGCCTCGTCAAGAATCTGCCATACCTTGGGGATAGCCCATTCGGAAGAAATCTTGCCACCGTAGTTTTTAAGCCACTCCTCGCCTCTTTCCTCGGCGATTTCGTTAAGCTTGTTTGCCTTATCCTGAGCGGCGTGGTGCTTCCAGAGCTTAACATAAGCGTGGGGGTTGTTTTTGTATTCATCAATAAAGCACAAGGGCGTGCCGTCTTTTTTTACGGGAAGTATAGTGCAGGCTGTAAAATCAACGCCAAGACCGATAATGTCATCGGGTGAAACGCCTGAGAGCTTTACTGCCTCGGGTACTGCTTTGTAAAGAACATCCAGATAGTCCTGCGGGTGCTGCAAAGCCCAGTCAAGACCGAGCTTTGTGCCGTTAGGCAGTGTTTCGGACATAACCGCGTGGGGGTAATCCAAAACATAGGACGCAACCTCTTCGCCTGTCTCAACATTAGCAACAAGAACTCTGCCCGAAAGGGTACCGTAGTCAATGCCGATTGTGTATTTAGACATTCCAATTCCTCCGATAGCCATTTAATCATCATAATATTTACTATAAACAATAATAAGGCATATGTGCGTCTTTTTCAAGTTGCATTATTGATAATTAATCAATGCCTGTTAGCTACTTAATATAAAAAATTTCAACAATGGAAAAATATTTGTACATATTGACTTATATCTCTTGTTTTCGAAACACGGTTATGGTAATATTTCACCGAGGTGATAGAATGAAAGTAACTGCAGTAATAGTTGCACTACTTACGCTTTTGCAAAACTTCTTTACCATGATCGGTTTTTTCCCGCTGAAGCAAACCGAAATCGACTACGGCGGAATTCCTTACGAGGAGCCAGTTATTGTGGAACCTATGACAATCATTAAAGACGGTGCCAGCGAGTACCGAATTGTTCTGTCCGACAGCGCATCCGTTTCGGAAAGAACGGCAGCCGAAGAGCTCCAGTATTATTTAAGGGAGATCAGTGGCGTAACACTGCCTATCGTTTCCGACTCAACGGAGCCTCAGGGTAAGGAAATTTGCCTTGGACAAACCTCAAGAGAGGGCGTTTTCTACACTGTTGACCGCAGCGACCTTGGCGACGAAGGCTTTATACTTAAGGTCTTTGACGAAAGGCTCGTAATCGCAGGCGGCGCCTTAAGGGGAACGCTTTACGGAGTCTACACCTTCCTTGAGGAAAGATTAGGCGTCAGATGGTTCACCCCCGATTTGACCGTTATCCCCGAGGCTAGCGAAGTAATTATCGACAAGCAGCTTGAGGACAAGCAGGTCCCCGTATTTGAGTACAGGGATGACTATTGGCTCTCCGCTTACGACGGCAACTGGAAGCCGAAGCAGAAGCTCAATTCCTGCGTAAACGGCGTTATTGATGAAAAGTTTGGCGGCGGCATCTCTTATGCCTACTTTGCCCATTCCATGGAGTGGCTTGTGCCCGCAGAGCTTTATGATGAGCATCCCGAGTACTTCTCCTACAGAAAGGATGAAGGCAAGAGAACTCTTGACCAGCGCTGCCTTACAAATCCCGATGTTCTCGCTATTACAATAGAGAACGCAAGGAGAGTTTTGCAGTCTAATCCCAACGCAAAGATAATCTCCATCACTCAGAACGACAATCAGGATTATTGCCAGTGCGCAAACTGCCAGGCTATGGACAATCTGTACGGCGGTCCTTCCGGCACTAATATCTGGTTTGTAAATCACGTAGCGGAAGCACTTGAGGACGAGTTCCCGAATGTTCAGTTCGATACATTCGCATATCAGTACACCCGTTCTGCTCCCACTGGCATCGTTCCGAGACATAATGTTATTGTCCGTCTCTGCTCCATTGAGTGCTGCTTCGCTCATCCCCTTGAAAAGTGCGGCGCTGAGCGCGGCGACAATATTATAGAGAAGTCAATGGATCAGCCCTCCTCCTTCGCAAGGGATATCAAGAACTGGAGCGAAATCAGCGAGAACCTCTATGTTTGGGACTACACAACCAACTTCAGAGAGTATCTCCTCCCCTTCCCCAACTTCCATGTTCTCTCCCCCAACATGCAGTTCTTCATGAACCACAATGTTAAGGGCGTATTTGAGCAGGGCAACCATACAGGCGGCAAGAGCGGCGAATTCGGCGAGCTGAGAGCTTACATAATCGCTAAGCTCCTCTGGAACCCCTATGCCGATGTTGAGTATCATATGATGGACTTCATGCGTCATTACTATGGCGTGGAAGCCGCTGAGTACATTAAAGAGTACATTGACTTCATCACCAATAAGAATACTCAGCTTTCACACCTCTTCATCTTCAACAGGTCGGATGAGATGTTCCATATGACAGCTTCCGAGCGCAAAATGGTTGAAAAGCTCTGGGAGAATGCTCTTAACTCCGATATTACCGAGCAGCAGAGAGAGAATATCGAGCGCTCCTACCTCTCCTACAGGTATTACAAAGCTACAAAGCTTTATGATGAATTCTCGTTGCTGAGCTTTACAAGAATGGAAGAAAACAAAAAGCTCCATGCTGATATGAAGCGTCTTGGTATCAAGCGTCTTACAGAGTGGCATGACCTGCCCGACAATCCCTGGTTCCTCCTCCCGCCCAATGAGTGGCAATAAATAAAAGTTTAAGCCTCCCGAAAAGGGAGGCTTTTTTCTGTTTCTAACTCTCAGCAAAAAGCCCGCAGAGCGGGCATTTGTTATTTTTTCTGCTGGTTTAACTCACAGCCGCCGCAGTACATATTGCCATCACTGCAGCCCGGGCAGCCTGCGCAGCCGCCCTGCTTGCGCTGACGGCGGATTCTAACCACCGCAAGGACAAGCAGCGCAAGAACAATTAATGAAACAACTATTGTACCGAGGTTATTGATAATATATTCGAGCATAGTATCACTCCATTCTGAAGGCAAAGCCTTCTCAGCCCGCGGAGCTTAGCTCCTTGCCTTTTTTGCGCTAACATACGGATTGGGTCTGAATATCATGTAGAGCACGAACAGTAATGCGATGATTGCCAATACCGAGCCCGCGCCGAAAGTAAGTGTTCCGGAAATAAGTCCGCCAAGCTGATAAATCATAAGCGAGAAAATGTATGCCAAAAGGGTCTGATAGCCTACCGCAATCAATGTCCATTTTCCTGAAGCCATTTCCCTTCTGATAGCTCCGATAGCCGCAAAGCAGGGAGCGCAAAGCATATTGAAGATAAGGAATGAAATGCCTGCGAAAACATTCGGGAAAAGCTCCGCAACCTTGTTTACAAGTGTCGGGTCGCTTTCGGCAATGTCGGCTCCGAGACCGAAGAAAATTCCGAATGTGGCGACAACATTTTCTTTTGCGACGAGACCCGAGAATGTTGAAACCGTTGCCTCCCATGAGCCGAAACCAAGGGGCGCGAATATGGGAGCAATTGCGCCGCCGATAATACCTAAAAAGCTGTCGCTGCCTTCAACCATTCCGAACGAGCCGTTCGCTATTCCAAAGTTTGTAAGGAACCAGATTGCCGCACTTGATACGAAGATTATCGTTCCCGCCTTCTTTATAAACGAGCTGCCTCTTTCCCACATGTGGGCGATAACGCTCTTAAATGCGGGCAAATGGTACTGGGGAAGCTCCATTACAAAGGGCGAAGGGTCACCAGCAAAGAGCTTAGTTTTCTTGAGGGCTATGCCCGATACTATAACAGCGAAAATGCCGATAAAGTAAACCGCGGGAGCAACAAAACCTGCGTATTCCGGGAGCATTGAGGCCGCTATAAGTCCGATGACTGGAATCTTTGCGCCGCAGGGAATAAAGGTGCAAACGATGGTGGTAAGCCTGCGGTCTTTTTCGTTCTCAATTGTTTTGGTAGCCATTACACCGGGAACTCCGCATCCCGAGCTTATAAGCAGTGGGATAAAACTCTTTCCCGAAAGTCCGAACTTGCGAAAAATTCTGTCCATGATAAACGCAATTCTTGCCATATAGCCGCAGTCTTCAAGGAGTGAAAGGAAGAAGAAAAGAAGGAACATCTGCGGAACAAAGCCGAGAACCGCGCCGACGCCCGAGATAATGCCGTCTACAATAAGGCTTTGGAGCCACTCGGCAGCGCCGATTTTTTGGAGCAAGGCGGTTGCTCCGCCCATAACCCATTCACCGAAGAATACATTGTTGGTCCAATCGGTAATTAGAGTTCCCACTGTGGAAACGGATATAAAGTAAATTATGAAAACCACAAGGGCAAATATAGGAAGAGCCAGAACTCTGTTAGTGACTATCCTGTCGATTTTATCCGAGGTTGTCATGCCCGGGCTCTTTTTCTTGACCGCAATTTTTACAACCTTTTCGATAAACTCGTATCTTTCATTCGTGATAATGCTTTCGGCGTCGTCATCGAATTTCTTTTCAATATCGGATATTATTTTTTCGATTTTCTCTAAGTCATTTTTAGAAAGCTGGAGCTTTTCAAGAACCTTGCTGTCGCGCTCAAAAAGCTTAATTGTGTACCATCTTATAAGCTCCGGGGCAATATCTTCTCTGTTCTTTATAAAGTCGCTTATCTGGCTGAGAGCGAACTCAACCTCAGCCCCGAATTTATGAATGGGCTGCATTGCCTTTTGCGACTTTGCGATTTTGATTGCTTTGTTAGCAACCTCCATTACGCCCGTTCCCCTGAGTGCAGAAACCTCGACAATTTCGCAGCCTATCTCTTTTGAGAGCTTTTCAATATTGATAGTGTCGCCGGATTTTCTCAATAAATCTATCATATTAAGAGCGATAACCATCGGGATGCCAAGCTCGGCAAGCTGAGTTGTCAGGTATAGGTTACGCTCGATATTAGTCGCGTCTACAAGATTTATAATTACATCGGGTTTTTCGTTAATAAGGAAGTCTCTTGTAACAACCTCTTCAAGAGTATAGGGAGACAGAGAGTATATTCCCGGCAGGTCAACGATGTTTACATCCTTGTTGCCCTTTAGTCTGCCTTCCTTCTTCTCGACAGTTACTCCGGGCCAGTTTCCCACATATTGGTTAGAGCCTGTAAGAGTGTTAAAAAGCGTGGTTTTACCGCTGTTCGGGTTTCCCGCAAGTGCTACTTTAATGTTCATAAATTCCTCCTGCTTTATGCCTGTTCGACGATTATGTTTTCAGCCTCGCTTTTTCTTAAAGAAAGCTCGTAGCCTCGTACAGTAACTTCAAGCGGGTCACCGAAAGGGGCAACTTTTCTTATATAAATTCGGGTGCCCTTAGTAATGCCCATATCCATAATTCTGCGTTTTAAGGGGCCGTCACCCTTGAGTTTTACCACCCTAACGGTACTGCCTATTTTGCTCTCTTTCAAGGTCTGCATATTGTTTCCTCCTGTATTAACCCCACACGGATTGTTTACATCTGTAATTGTGTTAAATAATGGTACAGTTTTACAAAAATATTGACAGATTTTTAACTTGATTAGCAGAGGCTAACTCATTAGCCGCATTAAGTTTACTACTGCTAACTAATATTGTCAATACTTGTTATGTAGATTTTTTGACAATTTGCCCTGTCCTATTTGTATGATTTTTTTTCAGAATTTATGGGTCAAATTTTTTAATTCATTAAATTATATGCGGGAAATTTCGAGGAGTTACCCTCTGCTAACTCTGATTTTATTATAGCACCCAAAATTAAAATATCAAGCCCCAAACGCTATAATTACAGGGATTTCTTGACTAAAGCCGACCGGATAGTGTAACATAATATAAGATTTGATTACTAAATATTGTTATTTAGCGGCTGTCATACCCCTTATATAGATTTAACGGAGGCAGAAATGCAGAAAAAGGTTCAGTACGGTAACGAAAGCATATCTCAGCTTAAAGGCGCCGACAGAGTCAGAAAACGCCCGGGAGTAATTTTCGGCTCCGACGGGCTTGAAGGCTGTCAGCATTCGGTTTTTGAGATTATCTCCAACTCAATAGATGAAGCAAGGTCCGGCTTTGGAACCAAAATTATAGTTACAAGATTTCTTGACCACTCTATTGAAGTTCAGGATTTCGGCAGAGGCATACCCGTCGACTATAACACCAGAGAAGGCTGTTATAACTGGCAGCTTTTATTTTGCGAGCTTTACGCCGGCGGAAAGTACGACACAAACAGCGGAAACTATGAATACTCTTTAGGACTTAACGGTCTTGGTCTCTGCGCTACTCAGTATGCGTCGGAGTACATGGAAGCTGAAATTTTCACGGGCGGCTTCAGGTACTTCCTTCAGTTCGCAAAGGGCAATCCCGTTGGCGATATGATTAAAGAGCCTTATTCTGGTAAGCAAACGGGAACAAGAATTAAGTGGCGTCCCGACCTTGAGGTCTTTACCGATATTAATATTCCCCTCGAATATTTCCAGGAGACCTTAAAGCGCCAGTCGGTTGTAAACCCCGGAATAACATTTATTCTTAAGGACGAAATCTCAAATGGCAAGTTCCAGACCTATGAGTATTACTACAAAAACGGCATTGAGGATTATGTCAGAGAGATTGCGAACGGTCAGGAGTTTTCAAGCATTCAGACTTGGCAGGCTGAGCGTATTGGCCGTGACAGACCGGACAAGCCTGAATACAAGGTAAAGATAAATGTTTCGCTCTGCTTTTCCAACAAAGTAAAACTAAAGGAGTACTATCATAACTCCAGCTATCTTGAGTACGGCGGCGCGCCCGAAAAGGCTGTCCGAAGCGCCCTTGTTTCAAAGATTGACGGCTATCTAAAGCAGAACGGCAAATACACAAAGACCGACAGCAAAATTAGCTTTCAGGATATTGAGGACTGCTTAATTCTCGTTATTTCATCTTTCTCAACTCAGACTTCATACGAAAACCAAACCAAAAAGGCCATTACAAACAAGTTTATACAAGAGGCTATAACTGATTTCTTAAAGCATCAGTTTGATGTATATTTCATTGAAAATCCCCTTGAAGCGGAGAAAATCTGCGATCAGGTTCTTATTAATATGCGCTCAAGGGTCAGAGCGGAAGCCACAAGGCAAAACCTTAAGAAGACACTCGCCACGGGCAACGACCTTACTAGCAGAGTTGAGAAATTCGTTGACTGCCGTAGCAAGGATGTTTCCGAAAGGGAGCTTTTCATTGTAGAGGGTGACTCGGCTCTCGGCGCCTGCAAACAGGCAAGGGACTCAAGATTCCAGGCTATCATCCCCGTAAGGGGCAAAATCCTAAACTGCCTAAAAGCCGATTACGCCAAGATTTTCAAGAATGAGATTATAACCGACCTTATTAAGGTTCTCGGCTGCGGCGTGGAGGTCAGCTCCAAGTCTAAGGAACTCTCCTCCTTCAATCTCGACAATCTCCGCTGGAACAAGGTCATNNGGATTCCAGATTAGGACACTGATTCTCACCATGTTCTACAGGCTCATGCCCTCGCTTATCAACGCTGGCAAGGTTTATATAGCGGAAACTCCCCTTTACGAGATTACATCGGGCGGTCAGACATGGTTTGCCTATAACGAGGCTGAAAAAGCCGACGCGCTCAAAGAAATCGGCAACGCCAAGTTCACCATTCAGAGGTCAAAGGGTCTTGGCGAAAATGACGCCGACATGATGTGGCTCACCACCATGAACCCCGAAACCCGCAGGCTCATCAGAGTTGAGCCCGATTCCAACCCTGCCCAAATCGAGGAGGTTTTCGAGCTTATGCTCGGTGCCAACCTCCAGGGCAGAAAGGATTATATCGCTGAGCACGGTCATGAATATATAGACTTGGTTGATGTTTACTAAATCATATTTAATCAGTTTCAGATTATTTTGGAGTGATATATTAAATGGCTTCAAAAGCTAAAAAGGGCACCGAAGCGCCTAAAGATACACCGGAACTGGAGAGAGCTCATATTCTCGGCGCTGGGGAAATAGAAGTTCAGCCAATTACCGAAACCATTGAAACCAACTATATGCCCTACGCCATGAGCGTTATTATGTCAAGAGCCATTCCCGAAATTGACGGTTTTAAGCCCTCCCACCGCAAGCTCTTATATACAATGTATAAGATGGGGCTTTTAAGCGGTCCGAGGACCAAATCCGCCAATATCGTAGGCCGTACAATGCAGCTGAACCCCCACGGCGACGCCGCTATTTATGAGGCAATGGTAAGGCTCACAAAGGGCAACGAGACACTTTTGCACCCATTTATAGATTCAAAGGGCAACTTCGGCAAGGCTTATTCGAGGAATATGGCTTACGCCGCTTCCCGTTACACAGAGGCCCGTCTTGAGCCGATTGCCGCGGAGCTTTTCAGGGATATTGAAAAGGACACCGTTGACTTTGTGGACAACTATGACAGCACAATGAAGGAGCCCACTCTCCTGCCCGTCACCTTCCCCAATATACTTGTAAATCCAAATACGGGAATCGCCGTCGGCATGGCAAGTAATATCTGCTCCTTCAATTTAAGAGAAGTTTGCGAGACCACCATTGCCCTTATTAACAACCCGAATCACGATATTTCCGATACTCTCAATGCTCCCGACTTCCCCGGAGGCGGTCAGCTCATATACGACAAGGACGCCCTCCATGAGATTTACGAAACAGGCAAAGGTTCTGTAAAGGTCAGAGCGAAATACACCTATGATAAGAAAAACAACTGCATAGACATATATGAAATCCCGCCAACCACCACCTGCGAGGCTATAATTGAAAAGATTGTGGAACTTGTAAAGGCGGGCAAGCTAAAGGAAATCAGCGATGTCAGGGATGAAACCGACAAAACGGGTCTTAAAATCACAATTGACCTTAAAAGAGGCGTTGACCCTGATAAATTAATGGCTCAGCTGTTTAAAAGAACTCCCCTTGAGGACAGTTTCTCCTGCAACTTCAATGTGCTCATAGCAGGCAAGCCGATGCTTTTAGGTGTTAAGGAGCTTCTTGAAGAGTGGCTTGCCTTTAGAGAAGAGGCAGTCAGGCGCAGGGTCTATTTTGACCTATCAAAGGCAAAGGACAGGCTGCACCTGCTCAAAGGCTTAAAGAAAATTCTCCTTGATATTGACAAGGCAATTAAGATTATACGCGACACCGAAAACGAACAGGATGTCGTTCCAAATTTGATGATTGGATTCGGCATTGACGAGGTTCAGGCAGAGTATGTAGCCGAGATTAAGCTGAGGCACCTTAACAGGGAGTATATCTTAAAACGCCTTGAAGACATTGAAAAGCTCACCAAAGATATTGCCGAAATGGAGCTTATTCTCTCAGACAAAAAGAGAATAAGAGCAATTATCGCCGATGAGCTAAAAGATGTAATTAAGAAATACGGCAAAGACAGGCGCACTGAGATTATTACCGCCGCCGAAGTCACTGACGCCGAGGACGAAGAAGAGGATATTCCCAGCTACCCCGTACACCTCTTCTTTACAAGAGAAGGCTATTTCAAGAAGATTACTCCCCAGTCGCTGCGCATGAGCGGCGAGCATAAGCTCAAAGAGGGCGACGAAATCATTGCCGAAATTGAATCCGATAACACCGCTGAGCTTTTGTTCTTTACCGACAAAGCTCAGGTTTACAAGGCTAAGGCATCCGACTTTGAGGATACAAAGGCAAGCGTTCTGGGCGACTTTGTGCCCGCGGCTCTGGGTATGGACGAGGGCGAATCGGCAATCTATATGGCCGTTACAAAGGATTTTGCGGGCTATATGGTCTTCTTCTTTGAGAACGGCAAGGTCGCTAAAATCGAAATGTCCTCTTATGAAACCAAGCTTAACAGAAAGAAGCTCATTAAGGCATATTCGGACAAGAGCCCGCTTGTTGCCGCCGCTTATATCAGGGAGGATACTGAATTCTTACTCACCTCCACCGCGGGCAGGAATCTGCTTGTAAATACAGGAGCCATCAGCCCCAAGACAACAAAGGACTCTCAGGGCGTTTCCGCAATGACTCTGAAAAAAGGACACAGGCTGGCATCTGTTAAGCAGTATAATGAAGGAATGTTTAAGAATCCCGCGAGATACAGAACAAAAACGCTCCCTGCGGCAGGAATGCTGCTCGCAAAAGAAGACACGGGCGAGCAAATGACAATGTAAGTGGGTCTAAAGCAGAGAGCGAAAGCTCTCTGCTTTTTTGTTTACACAATTCCTCAAAATAGTTCTTAATTCTTTTCAGTATAATTAAAAACTTCTTAATATGTATTTAATACTCTTATTTCATAATTTCTATGAAACAAATTTAAGGATGCGTTGTATGAGAAAAAAACAAGCCTTGCTTATTCTTAATATTATTTGGTGGCTATTGGGCGGTATTATCATTCTTTGCATTGCAGTAATTAACCCCGGGCTGTTTTATATCTTCAATGCAACAAACAAATTACTGGCTTCGGGGCTTATGAGGCTTTATTCAGTAATTGTTGTGCCCATAATGATCTACGCGGGAATTATGTATTTAAGAGCTCATATAGCTAAAAGTCCGCATCTTTTTGATTCCGCCCGCAAGTATATAAGTCTCAGCCTCATAATTTCTCTGATTGCAACCTTGGGCTCGCTGCTTATCTTCGCATCTTTCGCTGTTTTTGCCATTTTGTTTTCGGCTTTGGGATTCTTTGCTGCGATGCTCCCCGTTGTTTGCGTATCGGCAATCGGAGCGCTCTGGAGCTTTATCGGTTTTATGCTTGAGAAAAAACTCAGAAGAATATAAAAAACCTGCGTATAAAATCGCAGGTTTTTCTTTTAGTACAAAGCCTTGAATTAGGCTTTATTTTTTTGCTGTTGTATTCTTTGGAGGATTTGCCTGCTTCGGCTTATGAAGCTCGGGATTATATCTGTACAGCACTATAACGCCGCCGATGACCTGAATAACATCGGCGTTTAAAGCTTTAGCCAGCTCATCGGCCGCTTCTCTCGGTGAAATCGGCGTGGTCT
>LFRM01090476.1_pt1 | contig 12302 bp, 6 predicted proteins | sample 618341 | NCBI WGS metagenome assembly LFRM01 (sample SAMN03654438, study PRJNA283298) | anaerobic digester metagenome | isolation source: pool of bioreactors CSTR01a, CSTR02a, and CSTR03a thermophilic anaerobic... | place: Denmark: Kgs. Lyngby | collected 2014-05-21
AAACGATTTGAAACCTGAAGTTATTGCTGCATAATGTCCAAAGTTAGGGGTTTGAACCGCAGGCTTTGCGCAATAGTACACAAGGCCTTGGAAATACTTGACAATCAGTAAGAATCGAGCTTCTACCTCGCAGTTTTCTGCGGGTTTTTTTGAAAAGCGTGGGAAATGTTGGAAAACAAGGAAGAAACGGTATTGTGTCGAACATATTCGTAACAGCTCCGTACAGTTTGAGTACTACAATGCCCGGGTGGTGGCTGCTATGAAGCTGATCGATAACGTTAATACTCTGCTCAAAGATGACCTGGCTGAGGTTTTGAAGAAGGACAGCAAGGTTGCAATCGCCGCTGCCTATTTTTCCATGTATGCCTATGACGAGTTAAAGGCTCAGCTGGAACAGATTGATGAACTCAGATTCCTATTTACATCTCCGACTTTTACTACAGAAAAGGCCAAGAAAGAGCTAAGAGAGTTCTATATTCCCCAACTCAACAGGGAGCGGAGCCTGTATGGGAGTGAATTTGAGGTTAGGCTTCGCAATGAGCTGACCCAAAAGGCTATTGCCAAAGAATGTGCCGATTGGGTACGGCGTAAAGTCACATTCAAGACCAATGTCACCCAGGGTGAAATCGGCGGCTTCATCAATGTCCAGAGTGAAGATGAACGATACACCTATATGCCCATCAATGGCTTCACAACCGTGGAGCTGGGCTCAGAAAAGGGAAACAACATTTATACCATGATCAACCGCCTTGATGCTCCTGTGAGTACTGAGTATTTTCGCATTTTCAATGACCTGTGGCGGGACTCTGAGAAAATGCAGGATGTTACTGAGGAGGTGATAGACAGCATCAGCTCGGTGTACCGAGAAAATCCCCCGGAGTTCATCTACTACATTACCCTATACAACATCTTTAGTACCTTTCTTGAGGACGTAACAGAAGATGTGTTGCCCAACGAGAGAACGGGCTTTATGGAAAGCGCCATTTGGCAGAAGCTCTATCGCTTCCAAAAGGACGCAGCGCTCGCCATTATCAATAAGCTGGAGCATTATAACGGCTGCATCCTGGCGGACAGCGTGGGTCTTGGGAAAACGTTCACCGCCCTGGCTGTAATTAAGTACTATGAAGGCCGCAACAAAAACGTACTTGTGCTTTGCCCAAAGAAGCTCTCTGATAACTGGCAGACCTTCAAGCTCAATTTGCTCAACAATCCCATAGCTTCCGATCGACTTCGCTACGATGTCCTTTACCACACGGATCTTTCACGCACCAGCGGATACTCCAATGGTATCCCCCTTGATCGCCTGAACTGGAGCAACTATGATCTCGTGGTTATTGACGAATCTCACAACTTCCGCAACGGCGGCCATGATATTGAGGACGATGAGCGCGAGAACCGCTACATGAGGCTGCTGAACAAGGTGATCAGGCAAGGGGTCAAGACGAAGGTTCTTATGTTGTCAGCAACTCCGGTAAACAATCGCTTTACAGATCTTCGCAACCAACTGGCTTTAGCCTACGAAGGCGAGGAGGAACAGCTGGAGTCTAAGCTCAATATCAAGTCCAGCATAGACACGATCTTCCGCAGAGCTCAGGCCGCATTCAACACTTGGAGCAAGTTGGAGGCCCCATATAGAACAACAGAAACACTGCTCGGGATGCTTGATTTTGACTTCTTTGAGCTTTTGGACAGCGTTACAATTGCGCGATCGCGTAAGCATATCGAACGTTACTACAGTTTGGATGAGGTAGGGAAGTTTCCTGAACGCAGAAAGCCCATTTCTATCCGTTGCGGATTAAGTGATCTGCCAAACGTTATCGAGTACAATGAGATTTACCGGAAGCTTTCTGCCCTTAATCTGAGCGTGTACAGCCCAACCCACTACATTTTGGCCAGCAAGCGGGACGAGTACGAGGCCAGATATGGCACAGACATGAAACACACACGCTTCACTCAGTCGGACAGGGAGTCGGGCGTATTAGTCCTAATGCGCACAAACCTTCTCAAACGCTTAGAGAGTTCCGTGCATGCTTTCAGGTTAACTGTGGGCAGGATGCTAGGGCAAATTGAAGCAACCATTGACCAGATTGAGAACTTCGACGAATCGCAAACGGTGGAGTTGAGTGCCCTTCGTGAAGAAGACTTTGACCTGGACGACCAAAACACTGATCTGTTCGCTGTGGGTAAGACTGTGCAAATCAATCTCGGCGACATGGACTACCTTACCTGGCTGAGGGACCTGCAGCATGACCAGCGCGTTCTAGCCGGTCTGCTTGAGAGTGTTCGTGCTGTTACTCCAGAACACGACAAAAAACTCAATCAACTGCTTGAGCTTATTAGGGACAAAGTCAAGAACCCTCTCAATCCGGGCAATAAGAAACTCATCATTTTCTCGGCCTTTTCTGATACGGTTGACTATCTGTTCAAAAATCTGAGTCAACGAATTTACCAAGAGTTTGGCTTGCACTCGGCCATGATCACCGGAAGCGATGGCAATGACGTTACCGTTCCAAAACTTCAGAAAGATTTCCACACCATACTAACCTGCTTTTCTCCTGTCTCAAAGGACAAGCATTTGGTCATGCCTGAAGTAAATGAGGAAATCGATATTCTCTTTGCTACTGACTGTATCTCTGAGGGCCAAAACCTGCAGGACTGCGACATGCTGATCAACTACGACATTCACTGGAATCCGGTGCGCATTATCCAACGCTTCGGCCGAATCGACCGGATAGGCAGCCAGAATGAAGTTATCCAGCTTGTCAACTTCTGGCCTGATATGGATCTTGATGACTATATCAACCTTAAGGCCAGGGTAGAGGCAAGAATGAAGATTTCGATCATGACCTCCACCGGTGATGACAATCCCATTGCTGACGAAAAGGGTGACTTACAGTATCGCAAAGAGCAGTTGAAGCGGCTGCAGACCGAGGTAGTGGACCTGGAGGACATGGTAGGCGGGGTGTCCATTATGGACTTAGGGTTGAATGAGTTCCGTATGGATCTGGTCAGTTATGTAAAAGACAATCCAAATCTGGAGAGAGCGCCCCTGGGGCTCCACGCTGTTGTGCCGTCAAGCGGTGAAGACCTGCCGCCGGGCGTCATATACATCCTGAAGAACATAAACAACGAGGTTAACATCAACAATCAAAATCGAATTCATCCATTTTATCTAGTATACATCGCCGATGACGGCTCTGTGGTCAGCAACCATCTGGAACCGAAGAAAACCCTGGATATCCTGCGCCACTTGTGTCAGGGACGGACAGAACCGATTGCTGATGTCTGCCGCAGGTTTAATGAGAAAACATATGACGGACGGAAAATGACCACCTACTCCGATCTGCTGCAGGGGGCGGTAAGATCCATTGTAAGTCTAAATGAGGAAAGTGAGCTTGACAGCCTGTTCAAGCCGGGGGGGACCACGGCACTGAGAACACAGATCAGGGGGCTGGACGACTTTGAACTGATCTGCTTTGTGGTGGTGATGTGATGCTTAATCTTCCGGACAACACTGTATTCAACAGGAGGATCCCTAAACAGAAGTTTTATCAGAATCTGCCTGTATCGAGTAAGATCGTTAAGCTTTTTACCGATCAGATTGACTCGATCCATTGGACCCACAAGCTGGCCCCGGATACGATCAATGTTGATGTCGGCCCAACTGTTTCAGAGATTCAGATTCTAAAAATCCAGCTTAAGTCAAACGTTCTAGATGAGCATGTGGCCACATTAATCGACAGGGAGATCCCGTATCATCTGGTTTTTCTGGTATGTTACCAAGGTTATGGGCAGCTGTGGATCGCCTATAAGGAAGCCGCGAGGAATCGTGAAGCCAAGTTCAAAGTTGATCGGTATTACAAATCGGACTGGAAGCCCATAGATGAACTGAACTTAACACTTGAGGGTCTTAACTTAGATCAAGTGTACGAAAGTATTCTCCTGCAGATCGCTGGGGATCAAGTTGCCAAAGATGAGGGCGAGGAGCTTAAGACTGCCCTTGATCGTTCCCAGGAAGTAGAGCGCCTGAAAAAGGCCATGGCAAGACTGGAAAAGCGCATGCTAAGAGAAAGGCAGTATAACATACAGGTAGAGCTCCACGGAGAGCTGCGTAAGCTGAAAAAGGAGCTCAGTAGGTTGGAAGAACGGAGGGCGTAAGATGAAAAAACTTAGGATGGAAACCAAAGACATGACCCAAGAGAACATTAGAAAACTTGCAGAACTCTTCCCTAACGTGGTTACCGAAATGAAAGACGAAAACGGGAAGCTCAAAATGGGCATTAACTTCGAGCTACTGAAGCAGGAGCTTTCCGACGATGTGGTCGACGGTGAGGAATGCTATGAGTTCACTTGGGTTGGCAAACGCGCAGCCATGGTCGAGGCCAACAAGCCCATCCTCAAGACATTGCGCCCCTGTATGGATGAAAGCAAGAATTGGGAGTCCACAGAAAACATTTACATTGAAGGAGATAACCTTGACGCGCTAAAACTCCTCCAAGAAAGCTATCTCAACTCAGTAAAGATGATCTACATTGATCCGCCGTATAATACTGGCAATGATTCATTTGTCTATTCTGACGATTACAGTATGGATCAAGAAGAAATCGACGAGGAAATGCAATACCGAGACGAAGAGGGCAACATCAATTTCCGAAAAAATACTGATACGAACCCTCGGTTCCATAGTGATTGGTGTAGCATGATGTATCCGCGGTTAAAGCTTGCCAGGAATTTGCTGAAAGACGATGGAGTGATTTTTATTAGCATAGACGATGGTGAGGCACATAATTTAAAGAAGATATGTGATGAAGTGTTCGGCGAACATCATTTTATTGCTGAGTTAGTGTGGCAGAAAAAGACAGGAGCCGCAGATGCTACTCATTTCGCTATTGTTACAGAATACATTCTGGCGTATGGCAAAAACGCTCACCTTGTCCGACTGAATAGGAACACCGAGGCTCATGATGATAAGAGATATAGACATGTTGATGAGTACCTGGAGGAACGAGGTCCATTCTATTATGACAATCTAGATCGTGGAACTTTAGGCTATATTGAAAGTTTGGACTTTGGAATAGAAACACCTGACGGCACACTTGCGTTCCCAAATGGCAGAACAAGGCAGTTTAATGATGGTTGGCGGTGGAAGTGGGGACAAGAGAAAGTGAAGTGGGGACTGGACAATGGTTTCATTGAGTTAAGAGAGGCTCCGAGCAAAGAGTGTGGGTGGAGTGTATATTATAAGATCTACATGAATGTGGACAATGAGGGCAGGAAAATCGTCCGCTCGTCTCCCTACAAAAATCTTTTGCAGGGTATTCTAAACACCCATGCAGCTAACGAAGCCAAGGAATTGTTCGGGCGTACCGGTATTTTTTCGAACCCGAAGCCAGTTGAGCTGATTAGTTTCCTAGTAGATGTAAGTACGAACATACACGATCATGACATAATCCTTGATTTCTTTGCCGGTTCTTCGACCACTGCTCATGCCATAATGCAACTCAATGCTGAAGACGGTGGCAACCGCAAGTTCATTATGGTGCAATTGCCCGAAGCGACCGAGGAGAAGAGCGATGCATTTAAGGCTGGTTACAAGACGATATCTGATATCGGTAAGGAGCGCATCCGTCGCGCTGGGGAGAAGATAAAAGCTGAGATCGAGGAAGCCAATGCAAAGTTGGACGAAGGAGAAGAACCCAAGCAGGTGCCGGACATTGGGTTTAGGGTCTTCAAAGTGGACAGCACAAACATGAAGGAAGTCTACTATCCGGCAAATGCGATAACCCAAGAACAGCTGTGGGATCTAGAATCTAACATTAAAGAAGATCGAACAGATCTGGATTTGCTTTACGGTGTCATGGTCGATTGGGGACTAAAGCTGTCGCTTAGGCATGAGATGGAGACAATTGAAGGAGTTAAGGTCCATACCGTTGACCATGGAGCCTTAATCGCCTGCTTTGCTGAAAATGTGCCGGAAAAGGTTGTGAGGGAGATTGCCAGGAGGCAGCCTTTGCGCGTTGTCTTCAGAGACAGCAGTTTTTCCAGCAGCCCAGAAAAGATCAATGTTGAAGAGATATTTAAGCTCTTGTCTCCCAATACATCGGTTAGAGTGATATAGGGGGTGTTCGTCGATGAAGTTAAGGTTCAAGCATCAAAAATTCCAGGCTGATGCAGCGAGGGCAGTCTGTGACGTTTTCGCCGGACAGCCAAAGATAGAACCCACCTATATTGTCGACCCCGGGATTATCACCCGGCCAGAGCAAACAGATATTGATTTCGATGCATCGCCTGAGGAAATGGCGCGTAGGCTTGAAGTGCTGAGCACAGGCTACAATAACGCTAAGGTTGTGCTGTCGCCGGATCAGGTGCTGGAGAATCTTCAGAGGGTTCAGCGTGCAAATCAGATTCCTCCATCGCTTAGACTGGAGGGGCTGTATAATCTCACCGTTGAGATGGAAACCGGTGTAGGGAAGACCTACACTTACATTAAGACGATGTACGAACTGAACAAACTCTATGGCTGGAGTAAGTTCATCGTTGTAGTTCCCTCAGTGGCAATTCGCGAAGGCGTGTTTAAGTCCTTCCAGATAACGCAGGACCACTTCGCTGAGGACTACGAGAAGAAAATCCGGTATTTCATCTACGATTCCAGTAACCTAACTGCTATAGACCAGTTTGCTACCGACAGCGGCATTAACGTTATGATCATCAACTCCCAAGCTTTTAACGCACGGGGGAAGGATGCCAGGCGGATTTACATGAAGCTCGACGCCTTCAGGTCACGGCGGCCGATCGATGTTATCGCGGCAACGAACCCAATTCTGATAATTGATGAACCACAGTCAGTGGAGGGCAAGGCCACAAAAGAGAGGCTTAAAGAGTTCAATCCACTGATGACGCTAAGGTATTCGGCAACCCATAAAAAAGACTCCATTTACAACATGGTCTACCGCCTGGATGCTTTAGAAGCATACAATAAGCGTCTGGTTAAGAAAATAGCGGTTAAAGGAATTTCAGTCACAGGTTCAACAGCCACCGAAGGTTACTTGTACCTGGAGAAGATCAACTTGTCCGGGGACAGGCCCCCAACTGCTACACTTGAGTATGAAGTTAGGGGAGCGAAGGGAGTACGTAAAGTAACACGTGTCGTGCGGGAAGGATACAATCTCTACGAGTACTCAGGCGGCCTTAATCAGTACAAAGGCTACACTGTAGCAAGGATCAGCGGCTTGAGCAATACCGTAGAGTTCACCAATGGAGTGACGATAACTGCCGGCGATGTAGTTGGTGCTGTAAATGAAGAGCATGTCAGGCGCATTCAGATTCGCGAGACAATAAAGTCACATCTGGAGCGCGAGAGGCAGCTTTTTTACAAAGGAATCAAGGTTCTCTCGCTGTTCTTCATCGACGAAGTTGCCAAGTACCGCCAATACGATGAGGACGGCAATGAGCTTAACGGTGAGTATGCCCAAGTATTTGAGGAAGAATATGAGAGGGTACTAAGCCGGTGGCAGAGGGATTTCGGCGATGACGCCTACATGAAATATCTTGACGGCATTGAGGCGAGCAAGACTCATGCTGGATACTTCTCGATAGACAAACGCAGCAGGCGCTTTAAGGACAGTGCTATTCATAATCGCCGCGAAAAAACGTCCGATGATGTGGACGCTTATGATTTAATCATGAAGGATAAGGAGAGACTCTTGAGTCTGGACGAACCGGTTCGCTTCATTTTCTCACATTCGGCCCTCAGAGAAGGCTGGGACAACCCCAATGTTTTCCAAATCTGCACCCTAAAGCAGAGCGGATCGGATGTGCGTAAGCGCCAAGAAGTGGGGAGGGGTCTAAGACTCTGTGTTAACAGCGTCGGTGAGCGAATGGACAGCAATGTCTTGGGTGGAGATGTACACACCGTTAATGTCCTGACAGTTATCGCCAATGAAAGCTATGACAGTTTTGCAAAAAAGCTGCAGTCTGAGATAGCCGAAGTTGTGGCAGATCGTCCTGTAAGAGTTACGGAAGCCTTGTTCTTAGATAAGGTGATCCGGGATGCAAGTGGGAAGAATGAGCAGACTATCGATGAGGATTTGGCAGACAAGATTACATTCAGCCTGACTGTGAATGGATACTTGGATCCCAACAAGAGGCTTACTGAAAAATACTACGAGGATGTCAAATCAGGCTCCCTGGTCTTGATTGAAGAAGTCCAGGACTACCAGGCTGACATAGTAGGAATCCTCAGCACCATTTATCATCCTGACCTAATGAAGCCGGAAGATGCACGGGCTGGGAATGTAGAAGTAAAGATCGATGAAAACAAACTTCACCGCAAAGAGTTTCAGGAACTCTGGAAGAGAATCAATGCGAAGTCAGCGTACGTGGTGGATTTCGACAGTGAAGAGTTGATCCGTAAGTCCATTTACGCCCTGGATCGAGATCTGAAAGTGAGTCAGATATTCATCACGGTTGAACAGGGCGAGATGGATAGGATTGAGTCGAAGCAGGCCTTGGAGCAGGGAGACGCTTTCACGAAGAGAAAAATCTCGCCAGAGAAGGTCCAGTCTGCGATCAACACGGGCGTAACGTACGATCTGGTTGGCAAGATCTGTGAGGCGACAGGGCTGACGCGAAAAGACGTCTGCGCCATCCTGCGGGGAATAGATAAAACGACATTCAGCCAGTTTCAATTAAACCCGGAGGAGTTCATTATAAAGGCCAGCAACCTGATCAACGAACAGAAGGCGACGGTGATCATAGAGCACATCACCTATAACAAGCTGGATGAAAAATATTCGGTTAATATCTTCACCGATCCTCACCTCAGGGGGAAGCTTGGCGTCAACGCTATAAGAACGGAGCGGCATCTCTACGATCACCTGCTTTATGACTCCGACAAGGAGAAAGAACTGGCCGAAAGCTTGGAAACCTGGGACGAGGTATCTCTCTATGTTAAGTTGCCCAAAGGGTTTTATATCAACACACCGGTGGGTAAATACAGTCCGGACTGGGCAATTGCATTTCGTGAAGACAAAGTGAAGCACATCTATTTCGTGGCGGAAACCAAGGGCAAACTCGAGAGCCTGGAGCTGCGAAAAGCGGAAGACCTCAAGATTCACTGCGCAAGGCAGCACTTCAAAGCGATTAGCAGTGATTCAGTAAAGTACGATGTCATAGATGACTACAAGACTCTGCTGAATGTGGTGATGAGGTAGGTTGCCTAAGGACAAAGCAACTATGTTTTTTGTACGGCACTAGACCCCTGCGGCTGGATGCCTGGAATTGAAGAAGTGTTCAGTTGGGGTGATTGAACTATCATAGCCACCCTCAACTTCTTTGGGAGGTAACAATATGGCTATATGGCTGACAAGGGCTGGAAGCTCGGGTGAGTACGAAAGGAAGTTCCTGGATGAAGGAAAGGTATATCTCACATGGGACGACCTGAACGAGAATCTGCAAGCGCTGTCCACACGAGAAGATTTGTTAGCTTGTCTTGAACGCGTGTACCCTAATGGGAAGCCTGCAAGGAATCGGAACTGGGCGAGTCAGATTTGGGCCTTTGCTAAGGAGATGCAGATAGGCGATTGGGTGATTATGCCGAGCAAGATTAAGTCCATTCTCCACATAGGAGAGATTGTGGGCGGCTACACCTATGACCCGACCCAGGACAGTCCCTATTTTCACCATCGCAAGGTGAATTGGTTTGCAAAGGACATTCCCCGTTCCAGTTTTGATCAAGACATCTTGTACTCTCTAGGAGCGTTTCTGACTGTCTGCCGAATCAGCCGGAACAATGCGGAAGAGCGAATTAGGGCGATGGCACAGAATAACTGGAGGAGTGTCGCCTTGGATGTGAATTCCTTGCAGAGCGTCTTTGAGCAAGGCGAGGAAGAATCAGTCGATTTAGAGCTGGTTGCACGTGATATGATTGTGCATTACCTGGGCAGAAAGTTTAAGGGGCATGGTATGGCAAGGCTTGTGGAGGCCATTCTGAAGGCAAAGGGTTATACAACATACATTAGTCCAGAAGGACCCGATAAAGGCATCGATATTCTAGCAGCGCCGGAACCCTTTGGCTTTGGCAGACCGAGAATATGCGTACAGGTTAAGACCGCGGATGCACCTGTGGACAGACCCACACTCGATCAGCTGTTAGGGGCTATGCAGAACGCCAACGCTGACCAGGGTCTGCTAGTTTCTTGGAGTGGATTTAAGAACACTGTCCACCGAGAGATTCCATCCCAATTTTTCCGCGTCCGGTTATGGGACCAAACTGCCATTATCGATGAGTTGGTGTCCTGCTATGATAAGCTCGATGAAGACATTCGGGCAGAAATCCCACTGAAGAGAATCTGGACATTGGCTCTCGGGCAAGACGACTGACAAGTTGAAAGACAGTTGATCGCTGCTGCTGACGTCATGTACGTCGGGCGAAGTGTGCCCTGTTGGCCTCGGGGCAGCGGGGCTCATTCTCACAAGCCCTCCTCGTAGTCCTCGTAGACTACTTCCAGTCCCAAGGGAGGGAGCATCTTCCACATTCCGTCTTCCCAGCGCATCGCTGTCCTTTTGTCTTTCTCGCCAAGTACAGCTGTGAACGGATCGATGTAGGTCACCTCTTGCTTCAGAGTGGCTGCATAGGCTTTGATCAGCGGCATCAGCGGTTCTTCTTCTTCGTCAGGCACCTCAGCGACTGATTCCGCCACAAAGACATCGGGGACAACCTGGCTGGTGTATGCCCGCAGCGTTTCATAGTCCTTATTGAGCATAGCAAGGGTTCCTGTGCGGTAGTCAATGTTCGGGTCTGGGCGGTCGGCGGCGCGCCAGAAAACGATCCCTTCCTCTGACACGATTCCCTCTGCATCAAATGCCTGCCCTGGAAGCAGCATTACGCACTTCCCTTCATAGCGCTGCACCATCAGGCGGGTAGCATCGTCAAAGGGTTCTCCACTGAATGTCGGAGTGACAATGAACCGGTCATAGCCGATGGGCTGCACATCAAAGCTGACCAGATCAATTATGGCAAGCATTACATAGGCGCCTTGTTCTGCGGCGGCCTCAGCCATAGCCTCCAGGAAGACTCTTGCCAGGTTTCTGTCCACTGCAGGATGCCAGTACTGAAGTGCTTCCTCGATCTCGCCGGACCAGCCCAGGCGCAGCATTTGCCTGGCAGTTTCGCCTGGATCGCGCTGTGCGGTAACACTCGTCCATGTTTCAGCAAAAAGGCCGGCAATGATATCAATGCTTGCCATTTCCCAGTTGACTTTGCGGTATGTGCTCCGTGCCATGGACAGGCTGCCCACGTGATGTTCTTCTACGTTGCCGTACTTGTCGATGTAAACCGGAGCCCAGACTTCCACCAATACTTTGTCGATGGCGGGGGAGAGTTCAAACAACTCTTTGATCACATAGGCCATCGCCTGTTTTGTCACTTGGCGTGCGGCTGCTTCAACAGGCAGCGTATAGGCTTTCTGCCCATGGCCCACCAAGTTGGTGTTGAACTGGATGTGCAGTTCCGTTCCGTTGAGTTCCGCGCTTCTGACGCGGGGCCTCTCCGTCTGCTCAAAGCCTGCATAAACGTACCCACCAATTTCAGAGCGGACGAAAATGTCTTCAACTTCTGCCAAAATGCCGGCCTGTACAGTGCCCGCCAGGCACAAGAGCAGTAAAAGCGGCATCAGCACTTTTGTAAGCCTTCTCATTTTCCCAACCTCCTTGTTTGCTTGTTTATACAAATAATCTGAAAACCCTTCGGGATTTGCCATGAAATTCCAGGTGGTGGATTGCTTGAGAGGTGTCAGCTATGAGCTGATTTTTTTCTTTGTCCGATTTTAACTGGGGTTTCGTTGGGCAGGCGTAACTTCGGCAGAATTGTGCGGGTATATCTCTTATTAGAAAGGAGAGATGGAAAATGTGCAAACTGTATCACTTGTTTCCTGACGGAACGGCGGGAAAAGTCCAGCGAAGCTTTGGAGTCTCCTGGGTGTAGATTGTCACATTAAACGAGCATGTGATTTTCACTTTGTTTGGGCCTGAAATCCCTCTAAAATCGAGTATTTATCTCGGATTGTCTAATCCGAAAGAAAAATTATCAAATTTGAAGGGCCTGCTAATGGCGCTAAATAGTATGACCACCTGGGTGCCCAGATGGTCAAGGTGTTGAAACGGTTAGCCAAGCTAATGGGCAATTAGCTTTGGATGGTTGTAAATGAAGGCTTTAGAGAGCCTGATCATGTAACTCTCGGACCACCTCCCCTCTCGCAAGGCTATGAAGTTCTCCTTGGGCGTAGTAGACTGCTTGCTCATCG
>LFRM01070987.1_pt2 | contig 12300 bp, 14 predicted proteins | sample 618341 | NCBI WGS metagenome assembly LFRM01 (sample SAMN03654438, study PRJNA283298) | anaerobic digester metagenome | isolation source: pool of bioreactors CSTR01a, CSTR02a, and CSTR03a thermophilic anaerobic... | place: Denmark: Kgs. Lyngby | collected 2014-05-21
TTTTCGTTTGGATTGGATTTTCCAATTAGAGTGTAATTAACATTGCCAGGATCATGGTAGACTGTTCCGCCACCAGAAATCCGCCGGATTAAAGCCACTTGATCTTGAACAGCCTGCCAAACGTTAACCTCAGAATATAAGTTTTGGAAGCGTCCGCAAACCACAGCAGGTCTGTTGCGCCATAACAGTAGTACATCTCCCTCTGTGTGTTCAAATACATACTCTTCAAAGGCTTGATTAAAATATGGATCAAGGCTTATATTTTCAATGTAACGCACGGGCCACCTCACTATTTTTAAACAGTAATACAGATTGCAACATCTCTTATTTTACTCCCCCTTTCCCCCACTGGCAAAACCCAAAATACACGGACACCGTCCACCCACAAACAAACCTCCCTTTTTATTTATGATTTTAGTCCCATCAACCATCAATTTTGACACACTAATAAAATTCCCCCATTATTATTCTAATTTGTTAAACTTTTATCCATTACTTGTTTTCCAATTCTTATAATATGATTCGTCAAACCAAGGTTCTGTAAGCTAAGATTCTTTAAAATACTTCATCTCCTCACTAATATCTTCATAGCCTTGGTTTACTAGATCATAAAATTTAATTAATACCCAAGAGGTCAATGGGTAGAGCTTACCTGATTGAAAAGATAAGCACGGTTTAAAGCTCAATCTCTATTGCAAGTAGTGATTTCGCCTAATAAAAGTACAAATTGCTAAGAGTTAAAGTAACACATTATAAATCTCTTCAATAACATTTTATTATTTATTAATTGTCAATCTGAAAAGACTATGTTACACTTGCGTCAATTGAATATAACATCTTCAGGGCAGGGTGCAATTCCCTACCGGTGGTATAGCCCACGAGCGGAGCGAAAGCAATGCATGATTCGGTGAGATTCCGAAGTCGACAGTATAGTCTGGATGAAAGAAGATATACATGAAACACAATCGTTGTTTTTTGATATTTTGCTCTGGAATGATTTTAATCATTTCAGAGCTTTTTATCTATTAAGCTCAATGTTTGTTTGTTTTTCTTCGAATGCTTTGAATGTTAAATTCAAGGCATTTTTTATTGGGAGGAGGAATTCATGAATGATGAGTATTATATGAGGCTTGCCTTAGAACTTGCCCTGAAGGGTTTAGGTAAAGTAAATCCTAACCCTTTGGTTGGAGCGGTCATCGTTAAAGACCATGAAATCATTGGGGAGGGATATCATAAAAAATATGGTGGTCTCCACGCTGAACGAAATGCTTTGCTAAACTGCACAAAATCTCCAAGTGGAGCCACAATGTATGTAACCTTAGAGCCCTGCTGTCACTATGGTAAGACGCCGCCTTGTACTGAGGCAATCATCGAGCATAACATTTCAAAAGTGGTCATCGGGACCCTTGATCCCAATGCGAAAGTCTCAGGCAAGGGAGTTGAATATCTAATCCAAGCAGGAATTGAAGTGGTGGTCGGGACCTTAGAGGAGCAATGTAAAGAAATCAACAAAGTGTTTTTTCATTTTGTCACCACACAAAAACCCTTTGTTGTCATGAAGTATGCCATGACAATGGACGGAAAAATCGCCACAGCAGCTGGGGAGTCAAAGTGGATTACCGGCGATTTAGCTCGAAGAAGAGTCCACCACGATCGCAACCGCTACTCTGCCATTATGGTTGGGGTTGGTACCGTCCTAAGCGACAATCCTTTACTGACTTGTCGAGTTATGTATGGTATAAACCCCATTCGAATTGTTTGTGATAGCAATCTGATTACCCCATTGGAATGTAATGTAATCCAAACGGCAAAAACGATCCCAACAATCATTGCTACAACGGTTCGCGATCAGCGAGCTCATAAAAAGTATGTGAATTATGGTTGTAAGATATTACCTGTGTCCAAAAAAGACAACTCAGTGGACTTAGAGGAATTGATGGTTAAGCTTGGCGAACTGGAAATCGATAGCATTTTGCTAGAAGGCGGAGCTACCTTAAACTTTTCTGCTTTAAATCGTGGCATCGTCAATAAAGTAGAGTGCTATATCGCGCCAAAAATCTTTGGTGGTCATGGAGCAAAAACCCCTGTTGGCGGGGTTGGTTTTCCCAAGATTTCTGAAGCAGTCCAATTAAAACACAGCAAAATTATCAATGTCGGCGACGATTTTTTGATTGAAAGTGAGGTGGAAGCTACTTGTTTACAGGAATAATTGAGGAAGTTGGGATCCTTCAAGACTTTAAGAAAGGATCAAGGTCTGCCTCATTGACGATCAGTGGGAAGCTGATTTTCTCTGATTTAAAACTTGGGCACAGTGTGGCAGTGAATGGGGTTTGTTTAACCGTTACTAAGATCAACCATAATCAGTTTTCAGCTGATGTCATGAATGAAACACTGTCCCGTTCTTCCCTTGGAGATTTAAGATCTGGCAGTTTTGTTAATTTAGAACGAGCAATGGCTGCAACGGATCGGTTTGGCGGACATATTGTATCAGGCCATATTGATGGTACCGGTAAAATTACTGCTATTAAAAAAGATGATATAGCGATTTGGTATTCAATAAAAACGGATCCCCACATCATAAAGTACATCATTGAAAAAGGATCCATTGCTATTGATGGCATCAGCCTAACCGTTGCTAAGGTGGTGCGAGATGGTTTTAGTGTTTCGGTTGTCCCCCACACAGCAAAAGAAACGAATCTTAGCAGGAAAAATATTGGTGTAATCGTTAATTTAGAAAATGATATGGTCGGGAAATACATTGAAAAATTTGCAACTTCAAATGGAATTACCAAGAACTTTTTATTGGAAAATGGATTTTAGGAGATCAAAAATAAATGTTTAACTTTAATACAATACCTGAGGCTCTTGAAGCTTTACAAAATGGTGAAATTATTATTGTCACAGATGATGAAGACAGAGAAAATGAGGGTGATTTTATTTGTGCTGCGGAGTTTGCCAACACAGAAAACATCAACTTTATGGCTAAGCACGGCAAAGGTTTAATTTGTATGCCCATGAATAAAGAGTTTTGTAGCCGTCTGCAATTACCTCAGATGGTAACCACAAATACGGATAATCATGAGACGGCCTTTACTGTTTCAATTGACCATATTGATACAACAACTGGTATTTCAGCTGCTGAACGCAGCATCACGGCAATGAAACTTATTGACGAATCAACGAAGCCAGAAGATTTTCGCCGTCCTGGTCACATGTTCCCGCTTCTTTCAAAAAAGAATGGCGTTTTAGAGCGCGAAGGCCATACTGAAGCAACCGTTGATTTAATGAAACTAGCCGGCTTAAAAGAATGTGGTCTATGCTGCGAAATTATGGCTGAAGATGGAACCATGATGAGGCTTCCAGAGCTCATAAAAATTGCCCAACAATGGAATTTGAAATTCATTACCATTGAAGCTCTACAGGATTATCGGAAGAAATTCGATCAATTAGTTACCTGCCTTGCAAGTCCTGTACTGCAAACAGAGTTTGGTGAATTCAAAGCCTATGGTTACGAGAACCTCCTAAACGGGGAACATCATGTAGCTTTAGTGAAGGGCGACATCAGTAATGGCGAAGATGTGCTTTGCCGAGTTCACTCTGAATGCCTAACGGGAGATGCCCTCCATTCTGCCAAATGCGATTGCGGGAAACAGTTGGAAATGGCTTTAAAACAAATTGAGCAGGAAGGTCGAGGCGTTTTACTTTATATGCGCCAAGAAGGTCGTGGCATCGGCTTGCTAAATAAACTAAAGGCCTATGAATTGCAAAACCAAGGCATGGACACCATCGATGCTAATTTGGCACTAGGCTTTAACGATGATTTGCGTGAATATTACATTGGCTGCCAAATCTTACGAGATATTGGCATCAAAACACTTCGTTTAATGACCAATAACCCCGATAAAGTTGTGCAAATAGAGGAGTTTGGACTTGAAATAATAGAACGTGTGCCCATAGAAATCAAACCCACACCCTTCGACCGAACTTATTTGAAAACAAAACAAGAGCGCATGGGTCACTACTTGAATATTGTATAACAACAGCTTTCTTACTAGCACAGCTGATGCTAAACCTAGATTTAAAGAATATGCTTTAAACTCAACGCTAAAAAAAGAAAAAGAAATAACCCAAAAATCAAGGCAATTATAAACTTAAAAAGATCCAAGGGTAGTTTTCAAACTCGATAAAGATAGTCCTTGAAAGACTCAAGACTGAATCGGGTTAGGATCAAATCTAGATAAAATAAAATCTAAACAGAAGCAAAATAACTTAAGACAAATAGCTTAAGACAAATAACTAAAAGAGGACAAGAATAAGTCAAAAATAATTAGGCAGGAGATAACAATCATGAGAACTTATGAAGGAAATTTGGTGTCAAAGAACATCACCATTGGTATTGTTGCCACGCGTTTCAATGAATTTATTACATCGAAGTTACTTAGTGGCGCAGTTGATGCTTTAGTACGGCATGATGTTAAAGAAGACGATATTAATATTGCTTGGGTACCAGGGGCTTTTGAAATCCCTTTAATTGCAGCCAAGATGGCTAAAAGCGGGAAGTATGATGCGGTTATTTGTTTGGGTGCTGTAATTCGTGGCAACACAACACACTATGACTATGTCTGTAGCGAAGTATCAAAAGGAATTGCCACCGTATCGCTAAATAGTGAAATCCCAATCATGTTTGGAGTGATCACAACTGAAAATATCGAACAAGCCATTGAACGAGCTGGAACAAAAGCTGGAAACAAAGGTTTTGATAGTGCCGTAGCTGCCATTGAAATGGTCAACTTAATTCGTGAACTCGAAAAGTAATGGCTAATTTAATCCTTGACTACGACGGGACCTTACATGAAAGCATCCACATTTATGCCCCTGCTTTTAGAAAAGCTCAAGATTATCTGGTTGCCAATGGGCTGGCACAACCAAGACAATACTCCAATGAAGAAATTTTCGTTTGGTTAGGCTTTACTGCCAATGAAATGTGGAATCTGTTTTCACCACAGCTTTCAGAGAAAGAAAAGAATATTTGCAGTAAAATCATTGGCGATCACATATTGAATTGATTGGACAAAGAAAGGGAAAACTTTATCCTAATGTGAAAGAAACATTAATAGGCCTTCAGAAACAAGGACACACCCTAATTTTTCTTAGCAACTGTAAAAAAGACTATATGGAAGCTCAAAAAAAGGCATTCAATTTAGCAGACTACTTTGTCGACTTTTATTGCTCTGAAGACTTTAATTTTATTCCCAAACATCAAATATTCGATCACATCAAAGACCATTACTCTGGCAGATTCATAGTAATTGGAGATCGTGCTCAAGACATAGAAATCGCTACCACCCATAACTTAATATCCATTGGTTGCTCCTACGGATATGGAAGTGAAGCAGAGTTACAGAACGCCACACATATCATTTCAAAACCAGAGGAATTAATGTCAATCCTACTTTAAACACCTCCCAAGCTTCAATGCTAAAGTTAATAAAAGCCCTAGAATCTATCGACCTCAAAAGCTTAATGACGTCCGCTAGTTATTGGGCTTTCTAGATGTTTTTAAAACATGTACCTTGAAACAAATCCTCCCTCGGGCAATAGACTTATCCTTTAGAATTAGTGTGCTCTATTTTCACTAAATCAACAACACTAATTAATCAAAGGAAACACATTCAGTTAAAACAATCTTTTATATATTCCCGATTTTCAATTCAAACTAGAAAGTATCTCCCTCTTTATTAAGCATTATTTTGGTGCTTTTATATGGCACAGGACTTGTTCGCTAAGTCTAGATGACTGAATGTTCGGAGCTGTAGTAAATTAATACAAGTTGCTTCAAAATAACTTAGCAAAGTCCTGCCAGTAAACCCATGACTAAGTTAACGTCTTTATTTTCAAGTTCTTGAATGATATGCAAATAAGTCTTTTGTGTGGTGTTAATACTTGAATGACCAAGCCTTCTTGCCACACTAGCAGTAGATACACCCGTATATAATAGTAGTGATGCATGAGTATGCCTCAATCCGTGAATGGAAATAACAGGCATCTTTGACGTCTTACAAAGTCGCTTTAGATAATCATTTACAGCCACCAGCCCTTTCAACAGCCTGTATATAGTTACTCTGAGTACCTTCGCAATTAGTAGCTAGTACTCCAATAATTGGTTTTATCCTTATTACCTCCTTAAAAACATTCCAATAATATCATAATATTTAGTACTTTTTCAGATAATTATATATGTATTTCATAACAGCATTGATGTTTATCTATATAATTATCTGAAAATAAAATATGCTTTAAAAAGCTTATATTATTTAGTTGCTTCAATAATATAAGAAGAAACATAATCCTCAATATTTCTATCTGGAACCCATGATTTTACTATTTCTCTGCCATTATCTTTTGGAGTTAATCTTATATCCTTAAACCCCGCATCTTCCATCATTTTTTGAATATTATCGACAAATTCAGCCCCAGCTATGCATCCTGTCATCATAGATAAATCCTCCTTAATTTCTATAGGCAATTCTGCTGTTGCAACTACATCTGATATTGATAGTCTTCCACCAACCTTTAGTACTCTGTATGCATCTTTAAATACTTGCTCTTTATCTAAAGATAAATTAATTACACAATTAGATATAATTACATCAACCGATTCGTCAGCTACAGGTAGATGCTCTATTTCCCCTAATCTGAATTCAATATTCCTATAGCCATCTTCTTCAGCATTTTTCCTTGCTAAAGAAACCATTTCAGGAGTCATATCAACCCCTATAACTAAGCCATTATCTCCGACCTTCTTACTAGCTAGAAAGCTGTCAAATCCCCCTCCAGATCCAAGATCAAGGACTACTTCCCCTTCCTTTAAATTAGCTAGTGCAATAGGATTGCCACATCCTAATCCCATATTTGAATCTATAGGTGCATTTAATACGTCTTCTAGGGTATAGCCAATTTTAAGTGATGAACCATATACATCAACTGAACTACCATCACAGCTACATCCACCACTACAACATCCACCCGATGAATCTTTTTGTGCAACATCTGAATAATTCTTTCGAATTCTATTTCTCATTTTTTCTTTATCCTTCATACAAATCCCTCTTTAATAAGCAAATTTTAAATATTGAAACTTACTACTCAAACATCACATCTTTTTAAGCGTTAAATATGCTTTCATTTTATCAACTTGACCTGAGAAAGCAGGTTTACTTGCTATTAAAGTAATAGGTAATTGATACCCTACATCTAATAATTTTCTTTCTTTTGGATATTTACTCAAATCATCTTTATCTATATCAATAAATTCCATTTCAATTTTATCTTTTACATCTGTATTTTCTAGAAATGTTTTTAGTTCTTCATAAATTTCTAAAGTCCTTGGATCCTGACCAGGGCCACAGCTTGTGCTAGGGCCTCAACCACGAGACTCTGGCACAAGCTGATTTCTATTACCAAACATTTGGACTTTAATTTTTTTCGTCATTTTATTACCTCCATTTTGAAAAGACCTGAAGAGAGCACACCTGCTCTCTTAAAGTATTATTTAACTAAATTTCACCGTTTTTAACTCTTTTAATTAAATCCTCTACCTTTTCCTTAATTAAATCCCTTGTCTCTCTATATCCTTCTATAGGACCACCTGAAGGATCATCTAAACCCCAGTCTTCACTGTGACTATTCGGTACAAATGGGCAAACCACATTGCAACCCATAGTAATTAGTATATCTATCTCTTCAGGAATATCATTCAGTAGTTTTGGGTATTGACTACTCATATCTACTCCGACTTCCTCCATTACTTCAACTGCTAGAGGTTTCACTTCAGGATATTCTTCTGTACCTGCTGAATGAACTTCTAATATATCACTACCTAATTCTTTAGCCCAACCTTCTGCCATTTGAGAACGACAGGAGTTATGAACACATACAAAAGCGACTTTCTTTTTCATTATTTATCCTCCTTGCTTAGTTGGAAACCAATGTTTGGTGCTGTTTGCTATCTTAACAAGAAACAACATCAATGGTACTTCAGTCAATACTCCTACTGTTGTAGCAAGTGCAGCTGGAGAATTCATTCCAAACAGCGCTATTGCCACTGCAACTGCTAGCTCAAAGAAGTTTGAGGCTCCTATCATACCTGCTGGCGCTGCTACATCAAATGGTAATTTTAAAGCTCTTGCTGCTCCATATGCTATAAAGAATATTATGAAGGTCTGAATAGTAAGTGGAACTGCTATAAGCAAAATGTGTAAAGGATTATTCAATATTGTTTCACCTTGGAAAGAGAATAATAATACCAGCATTAATAATAAACCTGTAGTTGTTGCACCATCAAATTTAGGCAAGAACTCATTTTCAAAATAATCCAATCCTTTTTTCTCTATTACATTCACTCTAGTAAATATACCACCTGCTAGTGGAATAACTACAAATAGAACTACTGATAATATCAAGGTGTCCCATGGAACTACTACATTACTTACACCAAGTAATAACTTTACTATTGGTACAAATGCTACTAAAATGATTAAATTATTAGTTGCTACTTGAACAACTGTATATGCCGGACTTCCCTTTGTTAATGTAGACCATACAAATACCATTGCCGTACATGGTGCCGCCCCTAATATAACGGCTCCCGCCAGATATTCCCTTGCAAGATCTAGTGCTATGAAATTTCTAAACACTACAAATAAGAAAAATGATGCTATTGCATACATTGTAAAAGGCTTAATAAGCCAGTTTGCTATCCAGGTTACATATAAGCCTTTAGGGTTTTTCCCTACGTTTTTTACACTTTGAAAATCTACTTTCATCATCATTGGATAAATCATTACCCAAATTAATATTGCAGTTGGTATAGAGATTTGAGCATATTCAAATCGGCCGAAAAATTCTGGTATTGCTGGTAGGTATCTACCAATTAGCACCCCACCTATCATACTAAGACCGACCCAAATGGTTAAATACTTTTGAAAAAAGTTTATTCCTGAAGGTAACTTTTCCTTCGACATGTCAATCATCCTTTCAATATCATTTATCTGCCATCCAAACTTTATAGTTTGGATGGCAAAGTCTATAAAATTATTATAAAAGTTTCTTTAAGCTTTTACCTTTTAATTCTTCTGGAATCCATTTGATTAAGGCTGTATTTCCATCAGATGTATCGTTAATCACTTTTATCCATTCAGCTTCATTATCCGCTTTAGCTTTTAATATGTTGTTAGTTGTATCAGTAGCATAATAACTTGAATTTATAATCCACCATTTACTAAATATTCCTGCTCTATTTAAATCCTCTTGTAATCTCATAGCTTCATAATAAGGAGTTGCTTCTGCTAATGCAATTATTAATACTTCAGTGTATTTATCATCTTTAAGCCTTGGTAATAATTTCTTAGCTGACTCAGGTGTATCTCCTTGAGTACGAGCTATTTCTTTATTATAGTTTTTAGTTGATTCTAATAGTAAGATTGTATGTCCAGTTGGTGCTGTATCTATAACTACTATTTCATCTTCAGATCTATCAACTATATCCGCAAATGCTCTAAACACTGCAATTTCCTGTGTACATGGACTTCTCAAGTCCTCTTCTATATAGTCGATGTCATCTTGAGATGCACCTGATTCTTTTGCCTTACCTACTACTTCTTCTCTATATTTTTCTAACTCTTTATCTTCATCTATATAGCTCATTGTTATATCTTCGCTTTCATCTATAACATATTTCAAATGAGCTGCAGGGTCTGTAGTTGTTAAATGTACTTTCTTTCCTTTTTCTGCTAGTGAAAGGGCTATAGCGGCTGCAATAGTAGTTTTTCCTACTCCACCTTTCCCCATGGTGAATATTACTTTTTTACCTGAGTTATAGAGGTCATCTACAACATCTTGTAAGCTGCCAATATTGTCAAGGTTTAAATCTTCTACTTGCTCTGCATCATTCTTAACTTCTTCATTTGTTAAAAATGTTCTAAGTTTATCTATACTTGAAATATTATATGATCTTAAAGGTATTTCATAGGTATCAAGCTTTTTAAGTCCTTCTGGCATATTGCTCATTACTTGGTCCTGCATATTGTAGATTGATGTTGATAGTTCATCATCATGTTCTTTTAGTACTCCATTGATTACTTGCATTTGATTATTTATTCCTAATTCTTGAAGTTCTATAGAAGTTCTTTCAGCTTCTTTTAATGCTGAATCTACAGGTCTAGATACTAAAATCAAGGTAGTTAGTTCCCCATTTGCTAAATTATCTACTGCTTTTTTGTATACGCCTCTCTCCTCGTCTAAACCTGATAGCTGACCTAAACATGAAGCTCCATAAACATTTTCATCTAAGAAATTAGTCCATGCTGAAGGTAGCTGAAGCATTCTTAAAGTATGGCCTGTTGGTGCAGTGTCAAATATAACATGATCATATTTTTCTGCTACCTCATCATTTGCTATAAAATAGGAGAATTCATTGAAAGAAGCAACTTCTGTAGTACAAGTACCGGACAATTGTTCTTCCATGCTCTCAATAACAGCATCAGGTAGTTTACCTCTTTGGGGACCTATAACACTTTCTTTATAGTCAGCAACTGCTGCTTCTGGTTTAAAGTTTGATACCGTAAGGTTTGGAACATCTTTTATCTCTTTTCCCTTATTATCTAGTTCAGTACCAAATACATCTTGAAGATTTGAAGCAGGGTCTGTGCTTACAAGTACAACCTTTTTACCACTATCTGCTAAATTTATAGCAAGACTAGATGCTAGTGAAGTCTTTCCAACCCCACCCTTACCTGTGAAAAATAAATATTTAGTTAAATTAATATCTTTTATATCGAAATCTTTATACACCTTATCTCCTCTTCTTTAAATCAAGTAGTATTTTTTATTTTTTTACTTGAGCTTTTTTAGCTGCTAATTCTGACATAATATATTCTTCTGGTATTTCAAGTAAATTTATAAATTCTTCATTTGTAGGATATTCAGCAGTTTTTACTACTTTCCCATCAACTATTGTAATAGGTAAAACACCTACCCCTTCATCGTCTAATAATTTATTTACATCTGCATTATCAACATAAGCCTTTGGATTTTCTTGTAGATTATGTCTTTCTACCTTAACCCCTTTCTTATTCAATCTATTTATTGTGGTAGCTACTCTTAATAGATCTTTGTCAACTGAAGGGCCACAAACCCCTGTTGAACAACACATTGCTGGATCATAAATTACCATTTTTTTCATTATAAACTCCTCCTAAAATTATTTATTTAAATTATTACCTTTACATCTTCTACAAATACAATCTTCCTTCTCACTGGATATGAATGTGAAAAAACTAAAAGCTTCATCTATTCTTTCTTTATTAAGTGTGTATCTCATCCAAGCTCCATCACGCTCTGCTTTTACAAGCTCACTATCTGTAAGAGTCTTCATATGATAGCTAAGTGTGGATTGTGATATACTCAAGCCTTCTAAAATATCACATGCACACATTTCTCCACAAGATAGCATATCAATTATCCTTAGACGTGTTTCATCAGATATAGCTTTAAAGACTGGAATATATTCTGCATATGACCGAACCATGAAATTACCTCCTTTATATATCTATATGCTTCGATGATATCGAATGTTATCGATATTCTAAAATTAGTATAACAACGATATCGATAGTTGTAAATATGATTCTTTCTTGAGTTTCTGTATTTTATCCACAACCTGTGTTTTCACAGAAACCCAACTCCTTCCTGAATTTAAAATTTTCTTGAAACAATGCATCCTGAGCCAATATTTTGTATTTGTTCAATGGTTTCAGTTTTCCTATCAATTATCAAGCTTTCCTTATAGTCCCAGGTCACATATTCTTGTTGACAAAAGTATCCTAAATCACGTATTGGTTCTTTGGATTCATTGGCCTTGGGCTAGTAATATTTAAATTTCAATATTACTTTTGAAGCGCTAATTTCGGTTAGTTCTATTTACTGACCCTGAAAATCTTATATTCTGTAGACTTCTCAAAAAATCTCAGTAAATATGGAGAGGAAACAAAAAATTATGAAGGAATTCGAGCGGAAATGAATTTCCACTCAAATTAAACCCTTAAAACCTATCGAAAATTAACTCGGTGAATAATTTGGGTTTGAGAAGCTACTGTGTTTTTCCTGTGTTGATTTAGGATCTGCATACGATATTCGGGATTAGATTTCATATGCATAATGAACTGCGAGAGAAAATGCGTTAGACTTTGAGTCTTGATTTAACATAAAGATTATTTAGAGCTCCTTACTAAATATGAAACC
>LFRM01289992.1_pt3 | contig 12298 bp, 9 predicted proteins | sample 618341 | NCBI WGS metagenome assembly LFRM01 (sample SAMN03654438, study PRJNA283298) | anaerobic digester metagenome | isolation source: pool of bioreactors CSTR01a, CSTR02a, and CSTR03a thermophilic anaerobic... | place: Denmark: Kgs. Lyngby | collected 2014-05-21
CTGTTCTTTAAAGATAAAGAAGAAGGCACGCTCAAAAAGCGTGCCTTTTTCTTTTGCTCGCTGTGCCCGACATAATTTTGTCCCGGGGTTCCCCCGTCGGGCGCATCTACCTGACCAATATAGGGGAAAGGAAATCATATTCGGCGTAGTGCCGCTCCCGTCCAGCGCAGAGTTTTCCACGGGCGGCGGCGGGGCGTGGATGCAGTTTTCAAGACGGGCGTTCCGCTCCCCCTCGGCGGGCGGGTGGCTTGCGGCTTAATTTTCGGCGGGTATCCCTCGGCAGGTCGGCGGGGTGGTGTGCGGTTTTTGCTGAGCGGTGATTGCACTCGGCGGTGGGCGGGGGCGGTAGTCGTCCTCAGCGGGGGCATACCTTACACAATAGGGCATAAAAAAAGGGACGCAGTGCGTCCCTTTAGTCCATTATATTTTAGAGGGGGAGGATGGTGAAGCTGAATTTGACTCCCTTTGAGGCGTTGATTAAATACTCGGGCAGGGTGTCGGGGCCGCAGCTGCCTGTGCCTGTGCCTCTAATAGCTCCGTCGATTGTCAGGACCGTTGTGTTCATGTCCTCAAGGTCCTCCTGATGATGGGCTTTATAGAGGGCGTCGACGGTGTAGTTATGGGCGTTGAAAGCCAGCTTGTCGTCTGCGTAAATCTTTAAGCCCTTGCCCTTATCATTTGTAATGCTGAGCCACTTGACCTCGGTTCTCTCGCCGTTGTCCTGCGGGTAGATATAAGGCTCGTGCATATCCTCGACGGTGGTTTCGTAAATGCCGACGGGAGCGTGAACCTTAAAGTCGGGCAGGTTCTCTTTATCTCCTCTGCCGTAGTATTTAACCTTGTTAAACTCCCTGCCCAGCTGGAGGACAAGTCCGAATCTGGGTATATCGTCGGGAGCCTTGCTGTTCTTGGGTCTTACAAGCTCCGAGCTTACCTCGATTGCGCCAAAACCGCTAACAATGTACTTTGTCTTTACTTTGTAGAGAATTCTTCTCTTGGCGACTATATCGAACTCGGCGACTACCTCAACCTCGCGCTCAAGAAGGCGGGTTTCGAAATTTGTGAGGACGGGCTTTGCCTTGTCAAGACCCGCTGCCAGCCACTCGCCGCTTATCTTTCTGTCGTTGTCAAGGAGAGCCCTGAATACAAGGGGCAGAAGTCCGGTCAGTCCCTCGGCGGGTGTCTTGTTTATATACTCGGTGCCGTCCTTTACATAGGAAGTAAGCTCGCCAGTCTCGGCGTTGAATACGGCCTTGCCGCCCTCAAAGTTGACTGTAAGGAATTCGTTTTCCCTTGAGGCTGAGATGGAGTCGGTGATTTCGAACTCATACTCAATCGGCACATCCCTGAGCGTCAGCTGCTCGGTGGCAACATGTCTGTCGCCGTCGTGGTAAACAAAGTTAATATGCCAGCTGTTCTCGTCGGTAAGCGGCGGCAGGTCGATTTTGACCTTCCGGGACTCAAGGGCGGGAATGTCGAGGTCCAGAGCGCCGTCGGCTTTCAGCTCGCCGTCGCGGTAAAGCTCCCACTTGATGTCAAGATAAGCGGAGGACTTAAAGCTGTTGGTGTTTGTGAAGATGAACTCATCGTCGGAGACTGCCTTTGCCATGAGGGGTCTGTAGATGGTTTTCATCTCATAGGCGCCTGTATGGGGTCTTCTGTCGGGATAGAAAAGACCGTCAACGCAGAAGTTGCCGTCGTGATGCTTCTCCCCGTGGTCGCCGCCGTAGGTGTATCTGTAAGGGTATTTGGGGTCGTCGGGGGCGTGATAGACCGCGTGGTCAGCCCACTCCCAGATGAAGCCGCCCATGAACTGGTCACTGGAGTAGAAGATGTCCCAATACTCCTCCATGCCGCCGGGACCTACGCCCATGGCATGGACATATTCGCAAAGGACTTCGGGCTTGCCTGTAAACGCCTTGCCCCTCTTTTTGCTGACCATCTTTCTGAGCCAGTCGTGGCGGGGGTACATCTCGGAGATGACATCATAGGAATGACGCCTTGTATCGATTACTCCCTCGTAGTGAACGGGAATGTCGCTTACGGATTTAAGATAGCTGTAGCACTTGTCGTGGCACTTGTAGCCGCCCGCCTCGTTGCCCAGTGACCAAAGGGTGACCGAGGGGTGGTTTCTGTCTCGGTAGTACATTCTCTTGACTCTGTCCACATAGTGCTTAGCCCATTTAAGGTCGTGGCTTATGGTATCCCTTGAGCCTGTGAGCCTGCCCACACCGTGGGTTTCAATATCGGCCTCGTCAATTACATAAAGTCCGTAGACATCGGCAAGGGTGAGGAAGAAGGGGTCGGGCGGATAGTGGGAGGTTCTTACCGCGTTCACATTGAACTCCTTCATGAGCCTTATATCCTTTTCGATATCCTCAAGACTCATGGCGTAGCCCTTGACGGGGTGGGTGTCGTGGTGGTTGACGCCCTTCATCTTTATCTTTCTGCCGTTAAAGAGGAATACCTCGCCGTCAATCTCTATGGTTCTGAAACCCGTCTTATTCCTGATGCTCATTACCTCTCTGCCGCTCTGCTTTAAGGTGATGAATACATCATAAAGCTCGGGAATTTCGGGGTTCCATTCCTTAACATCAAGGTTCTGGAACTTTATTACCGTCTGCTCCTTGGCGTCCGCTGCGGCGGAGGCTATAACGGCGCCGTCTTTTACTATTTCAATCTCCACATCATAGCCTTCGGGCTGACCCTTGATATCAATCTCGGCGGTGAGATTATAAAGCTCGCCCTGCTTTGCGGTTTTGAGGCAGTAGTCGTAAATGAAAACGGGCTCGTACTCGGTAAGAAGCACATCACGGAATATGCCGTTCTCTCTGAACATATCCTGGCACTCAAGATAGGTGCCGGTGCTCCACTTGAAAACAACGGCTACAATCTCGTTCTCGCCCTTTTTGAGGAACTTTGTAATATCGAATTCCGCGGAGTTGTGGGAGCCCTCGGAGTAGCCCACAAAGCTTCCGTTTACATAAAGGTCAAGGCTTGAGGCGACGCCAAGGAAGGTGATTATATAATTCTTTGACAAATCCTCAATGTCAATGAGCTTTCTGTAAAGTCCAACGGGCATATCCTCGGGGATTGCGGGCGGGACTGCGGTGAACTCGTAGGCTACATTGAGGTAAACGGGGTCCATATAGCCCGTCCTCTGCCATGTGGAGGGGACCTGAACCTTGTCAAACTTTATTTTTGAGGTATTGATGCTGCTCGGCATCTTTGACTTTTTGGGATAGAACTTAAAATCCCACTCGCCTGAGAGCACCTTTACCATATCGCCGGAATATCTTTCTTTTCTTATATCCGTTTTCTCAAGAAGCTTTCTGTCCTTAAAGGGAATAAAGTAGGCTCTGGGTGACAGCTTGTTCTTTTCAAAAAGCGGAAAAGTACAATGATTTGTTTTGTTAATCTCGTATTTCAATTTTTTTCCTCCCCTTAAAATTTTAAAGGCGGTTTCCTTTAGAGATAGTACCACAGCGGACAGAATAATTCAACAAATATGACTTTTAATAAGAATATAAACCTTCCCTCGGTCGAAAAAAAGAAAATGCCAAAGAATGTTAACATATGGCTCATATTTCCACTTAAAGTTTGTTCAACTTTTTGTGAATTAAAGACTGAGGTGACAAAAAAAGTCTTGATTAATACATTTTTTTTGTTTATAATTGGTACATACCATAGTGCGAATTTGCAATTGTGGCTGAAAGGAGGCTTTTTGATGAGTCGAATAGCATGGGTTGCAAAAATGGCGGCTAAAATAGCAAAGATAATCTGGAAACTCTCCAACATTCCTTTCTTCCAGTTCCTTATTTCTTACTTTGGCCCCGCCGGCGGCGATGCTGAGGAAGATACCACAGCAGCTGATTAATTTTTGAGTTTAGTGTGCGCGCATAATTAAAATGGCAACGAGCTATCGTTGCCATTTTAATTTTTACTCTTTTTCAGCTAAGAGTGCGCTTCGCGGTGCAGGTCCTCAACTGTTTTATTTGTAACCTTGCCCTTATGAACGGGTTCGACTATGGCGGGCAGGTAATCTATAATCTTTTGAGCCAGCATTACAACGAACTTGTTTGAGAAAATATCCTTCGCCCCGTCTTTTATAAAGTTTGTGATGTTCTTTACATCGGGGGTGCTGGCGGGTGTCATTACGACCTTGTTCTTATCTTTAAAGGTAAAGAACAGCCTTCTCTTTGCTATGGTTTCAACGGGTCTTATGTCCAAAATGAGCTCGTTGTCGCTCTTCCATTTGGCGGCGGCGAGTACCTTGTATTTGATACCGCCGAGGTACATAAGACCTTCCCTGTATTTGCCGTCCATTCCGCAGGGGATTTTGTTCCTTTCGTCGCCCTCTGACCATGAGAACTGGCATACATCGTCGCCGAAGTTAAATATAATATTATCAATATTGCCCGCTTTGTCGGTTGTCATGTATGTAACGGTAAGGGGCAGAACGCTCATCGGGTAGCCGACTAAATTCAGAAGGAGCTTTTTGCGCATCTTTATGACCTTGCCTTCGAGCCTCTTTTCCATGCCGCTTCTGTCGCCCGCGGAGGGTCTGTCGAGAACCAGATTTGATATAGCCTCACTGAAGTTCTCAGCGACAAAGCCCTCTTTGCCGGCGTTGTCAAAGGCAGCGGGGAAGTGGCGCCAGATGCAGTCAAGGGTCTTTTGGGTCATGGGCTCCGCGCCCGTGAATACAAGAACGGCGTCGTAATCCTTAAATACAATGCCGAACTGGGAGAACATGCCCTCGCAGCGGTATGCGGGAGTGTCGGTGCCGCAAATCCAGAAGCAGTAGCCGTAGCCGGAGCTGGCGTCCTTGCTGGTGCCAAGGCTGTTGTCGGCGTGCTTCATGGTGGCGACTTTCGTCCACTCCTCGGGAATAATCTGCTTGCCCTCGAATTTTCCGCCCTGAGCGTAGCAGAGCATAATCTTTGCTATGTCCTCTGTCTTTAGGTAGATGCCCCAGCCGCCTGCCTCTATGCCGTTTTGGTCGGTCTCCCAGAAGGGATAGTCAATGCCCAGGGGCTCAAAGAGGCGGGGTCTTAAAAAGTCCCTCATGTTCATGCCCGTGAGCCTGTGCAAAGACGCGCTGAGCATATAAATGTTCTCGTTTACATATCTGAAATCGGTGCCGGGCTTTGCGTACCACGGGGATTTCATATAGTCGTCTATCCAGTCAATCTTTGCCTTGTTTTTAAGAATATCCGTATTCTTGCCCGAACGCATTGAAACAAGGTGCTCAATGGTGAGCTGCTTTAAATTCTCGTCCGCCTTTTCCTTGTACTCGGGGAAGATGTCGATAAGGCGGGTGTCAAGGCTTAAAATGCCTTCGCTTACCGCAAAGCCGATTGCGGTTGAGGTAATGCTCTTTGATATTGAGTAGCATGCGTGGGGTCTTTCCGCTGAGAAGGGGTAATTGTAGCACTCGGCGGCAACCTTGCCGTGCCTTATAACCATAAGGGAGTGCATTTCAATATCGCTGTTTTTGAAATCCTCAATCAAATCCAATATGCACTTGGAGGAAACTCCAACCGCTTCCGGGCTCTCGGCTCGCGGAATTATTACATTAGACATAAGAACCTCCTTGAAAACCTCAAAGGAACTCCTGAAAGACAAATTCAACTACATTTTGACATTGTAGTACCCTCATATTTAAATTTTATGAACAAAATATGAACAAAATTCTAATTATCTGAAAAATTTGGATATAAAGTTTGCACATATCTGCAATAATTTCCGAATGCTAACATAGTAATTCAAAAAAATAATATTTTTTGGCTTGTACTATTATCTCTATGCGGTTAAAATGATTTAATAAACACTGCGAGGCGTGAAATGTCAAGACAGTTAGAGTTCCTGATCGGCGACGAATTTGACGGTAAAAAGATTCAAAGCTTTCTCAGGGGACATCTTAAGATGTCCGCCCGTCTTGTTACTTCTTTAAAGCGGATAGAAAACGGCATCCTCTTAAACGGCTGCCATGCCCGCACCATCGACATAATGAAAAAGGGAGATGTACTGACTTTGTCCATTCCCGACGAAGAACCAACCGTTATCCCCTCAGGCGAGATGCCCGAGATTATATATGAGGACTCAGACATACTGGTTATAAATAAGCCCGCTTTAATGCCCATGCACCCGAGTCACAATCACCTGGAGGGTACGCTGGCAAACTCTGTGGCGGCGTATCTTTTAAGCAAGGGAAAGGCCGCCGCGTTCAGGGCTGTAGGCAGACTAGACAGAGGCACTTCGGGGCTGGTTATATGCGCTCTTAACCGCTTTGCGGCCGCCGCCCTTTCGGGAAATGTGGAAAAGGAGTACCTTTGCATTGCCGAGGGCATTTTTGAGGGCAGCGGCACCATAGACAAACCCATATACAAACCCGACCCGATGAAAACCCTTAGAGCCGCTGGAGAAAGAAAGGACGCCGTTCCCGCTGTAACTCACTGGGAGTCTGTTTTGACGGGCAAGGGCCATTCCCTTTTAAGAATCAGGCTGGAAACGGGCAGGACGCATCAGATAAGGGTGCATTTTGCCTCCATGGGCGCGCCCCTTGCGGGCGACGATATGTACGGCGGCAGCACAGAGCTTATCTCCCGCCCCGCCCTGCACTGTTCCAAAGCCTCGTTTATACATCCGGTAACAAGGGCGAGCCTTACCTTCTGCGTACCCGTTCCCGAGGATTTCGAGAAACTCAGAGAATACATATCCTCGCCGTAACCCCATAGGGTCGGAGGTTTACAGGCAGATTTTCCATACCAGAACTATCCTTGGCATTATATTGCCGCTTTGCTTGATAGGGAAAAATCAATGTGCTATCATAATAGTGAATAATTTTAGCCTTTCCTCCACCCCGAAAGGACAGAATGAAATGAAAATCAAATGCGTTTTGCTTTCGATAATTTTAATATTGATGACTCTGCTGCCCGCATGCTCCGTCGGCGGGGGCGCCACCGCCATTAAGGCGGATACGGGCACTGTGCTCAGCCCCAAAGCCGCGGACCCGAGGTACCACACCATTGACTTGGGTTCACTTAAAAAGGTTGCCTCATCGGGTCTTTTGGAGCTTTATATTGACGAGGTCTCTCTGGCGGTTGCCGTTAAGGAGACGACGGGCGGCAAGATGTGGCTTTCTATGCCCGTAGAGAACAATACATACGCCTCCGTCTTAAGCCTTAATGTGCTTACCAAAAACGGCATTTTGTATTTAAACTCCCAGGACAACAGCGTCGCCATGGGGGGAGCCGGCTTTGAGCAGACGGAAAACGGAGTTAAGATAAATTATGTTTTCAGCCTTGACGAAAATACGGCCAAAATCTTCCTTAAAGGAAACAAGGACGCCGTAATTAAGGCTGAGGTTGAGTTTACCCTTTCCGACGGCAACTTTTATTTCACCGCGGACTGCTCTAAGGTTACCGCTTCCGACGGGCTGTATATTGAGCGATTAAATCCCCTGCCGTACCTCGGCAGCACCTTCGGCGGCGCGGGTGAGGATTATTTCCTCTTGCCCGACGGCCCCGGAGCGCTTATGTTTACCGGCAAGGTGGACGACAGCACAAATTTTGTAAATCTCCCCGTCTACGGGCCCGACCCGGCCTCCCTTTACAGCGTGTCGGCAGACACCTCACCAACGGTCATAATGCCCGTTTTCGGCGTTAAGGACTCGGATAACGCCTTTGCCGCTATAATTGAGGACGGCGACGCCTTGGCGGAAATTCAGGCTCGCAGAGCTTCCGCTCTCTCCCCCGCAAGGGTATCCGCATCCTTCGTGCTTCGCTCCCAGAACAAGCTGGACAAAAAGTCCTACATATCCGAGCAGTACGACGGTAATATCAAAATCTGCTACCGCTTTATCTCTGGCAAGAGCGCGAATTACAGCGGCATGGCAAGAGCGGCAAGGGAGCAGCTTATAAGAGAGGGCGTGCTCTCCACAAAGAAGGTAAATTACACCGACAAGTTCCCCTTTAACCTAAGCGTTATAGGCGCAGGCAAGAAGAAAAGCGGCTTTTATCAAAGCCTTACTAAGATAGACCAGGCTCAGGACCTTGCCGAAATCTTAAAGGGCAAGGGCATAGACAGCATCAATATGCGCTATTCCGGACTTTTGTCCGGCGGCATTGTTCAGCACGACTCCGCAAAGGCATCGGTGCTCAAGACTCTGGGCGGAAAATCCGCTCTCGAGAGACTCAGCTCCTATCTTGAAAGACAAAAGTCGGGTCTTTACATTGATGTAAATGTCATCACCTCGGGAGGACTTAAAGGCTATCTCTCCTCCTTCTGCGCCCGCACTTCCTCAGGAGATGTGCTGACAATCGAAAACCAGAATCCCCTCTATCCCCATGTCGGGGCTAAGACTTTCTATACCGAAGGCTTGAAGCTCGAAAAGCTGGAGGTCAAGATAGTGGACCTCCTGACCAATTTAAAGGATACATCCTTTACGGGCTTTTCCATAAAGGACGCCGGCAAGCTCCTTTATTCCGACTTCGGCGGCGGCTACATAAACCGTCAGGAGGCAAAAAAGCTGGTCGCCTCCCACATTCAGGCCCTTGCGACACAGCGGGGTCTAATGGTCGATACGGGCAACTTCTATCTTGTAAAGAACGCTGATATCATAGTTAACCTGCCCGTTTCCACCTACTACAAGGAGAGCGCAGCCTATGAGCCGGTGCCCGCGGCTCCGATTATCCTCCACGGCATCGCCGACTATTCGGGCAAACCCGTAAACCTCTCGGGCGACAGGCAAAAGGCCATGCTCAAATCCATTGAGTACGGCATGCTGCCCTACTACGAATGGGTATTTGACAGCGACAGCACCCTTTATTATAATCCTTATATAACCGAAGCTGTTGAGTTCTACAAAAAGAGCGAGAAGATGCTCTCCGACCTTAGAACCTCGGCAATTACAATGAGCCAGACGGTGCAGCCGGGCGTGCGCTGTACCCAGTACGACACAGGCGCGGTAATCTATGTAAACTACAATTCCTACCCTGTTACCGTAAACGAAATTACGGTTCCCGCTCAGGACTGCATCAGGGTAAGCTGATAAGCAAAGGAGAGTTGCTATGCCGATTAAAATTCCGTCAACACTTCCCGCAAAAAAATATCTTGAGGACGAGAATGTTTTCGTTATGACTGAAGAGAGGGCGCTGACACAGGATATACGCCCTCTTAGAATACTTATACTGAATCTCATGCCCACAAAGATTGTTACCGAGACTCAGCTTTTAAGGCTCCTCGGCAACACTCCGCTGCAGGTTGAAATAGAGCTTATGCACATGGAGAGCCATGAGAGCAAAAACACCAGCAAGGAGCATCTCCTCAAATTCTACAAGACCTTCAGAGAAGTAAAGGACCAGAAGTTTGACGGGCTGATTGTAACAGGCGCGCCCGTCGAAAAACTGGAGTTTGAAGAGGTTGACTACTGGGAGGAGCTTTGCGAGGTCTTTAAGTGGTGCAGAAAGAATGTTTACTCCTCCTTCTACATCTGCTGGGGCGCTCAGGCGGCTCTTTACTACAACTACGGCATAAAGAAGTATCCTCTTGAGAAGAAGATGTTCGGCGTCTTTCCCCACAGGAATCTTGACCCCTATCATCCTCTCATGAGGTGCATTGACGATATTTTCCTCGCTCCCCATTCGAGGCATACGGAAATAAAGATGTCCGACATAGCCCTTGTTAAGGATTTGCAGGTGCTCTCCTACTCGGACATCGCGGGGGTACATATAATCTCCGACATGGCATGCCGCCACTTCTTCGTGACGGGTCACTCGGAGTATGATGCGGATACTCTTAAACTGGAGTACGAGAGGGATTTAAGCCGCGGGCTCCCGATTGAGATGCCCCAAAACTACTTCCCCGACAACGACCCGACCAAAAAGCCGCTTATGACCTGGCGTCAGGCGGGCAGCCAGATTATGGCCAACTGGCTTAACTACTTTGTATATCAGCAAACTCCTTACGATTTATCAACTCTTTAACAGGGTGATTTTATGCTTGGCGGTGACTCAAACAGATTTGACGCTTTCTCCGACGGCATTGAGCCGGGCGGTCTGAGAAATCGTGACGAAATTAAACTCTTAATTTGCTATATGCTCAAAAGCCTTGGCAAGGAGATACCCAAAAAGCTGATTTGCGACAGCTTGACGCTTGAATCCCTTGCGAATTATTTTGAGATAAACAACGCCATATCCGAGCTCGAAAAGGCGGGGCATGTAATTAAGACCGACGAGGAGAGCGAGAGCTACGCCGTATCCGAAAGCGGCGAGACCATAGCTCAGGGTCTTGATGTGATGCTCCCCCGCACAGTAAGGGAGAAGGCTATTTCCGCGGTGCTGAAACTCACCACCCTTGCCCGCAGGGAGCTTGAAAACAACATCCATGTTGAAAAGAGCGGAAGCGGCTATCACATCACCTTCAGCAGCGTGGAAAACGGCGAGGAGATTATAGGAATCAGGCTCTTTGCCTCTGACATGATGCAGATTGAAAGGTTGAGAGAAGGTTTTCTCCTCAACCCCTCAAGGGTGTATGAGGCGGTTATAAACGCCCTCTCCGAAAACGCAAAAGAGGACATATAAATATAAAGGACTGCGAGGGCAGTCCTTTTATTTTCGGCAATAAAAAAGACCGCATAAGCGGTCTTTTTGTTTTTAGAGCAAATCAAGGAGGCCCTTTTTCTTAACCCTGAACATATAGGAAACATGGGAGGCGTCGCAGAAGGGGGTATTGTCCGACTGCCCGCAGCGGCAAAGAACGCTCCTGCCTCTGTGCTCGTAAAGCGTACCGTCGGCGGACTCAATTTCAATATCGCCCTTTACATAAATTCCTCCGCTGCAGCCCCTGTCAGGGTCCTGAACAATGATGATTTCAGGCTCCAGCTCGGGCTCTATGAGATTGCCCTGCTTGTCGGCGGCGATGAGCCTGCCCGCGGGGCATTCGGAGGCCGCCTTGATTGCCTCCTCCTTTAAAAAGGGGTTGTTTGAGTTGCGCACAAGCTCCCAGACATTGCCCGTATTTCTGTGGCAGAAGCGGGCAAAGGCGCAGCGACCGTCGTCGTAAAGGTCCAGCTCGGCGCCCTCATAGACCTTGGCTCTTTCCATAAAGGTGTTTTTCTCTGCGGTTTCGGTGCCCTTAAAGCCGCTCTTCACATGAAAGCCGTCGCAGAATGGGGGATTTTTGCTCTTTCCGCAGCGGCAGAGCGCGTAAACCTCGCTTTGCGGCAGCGGCTCTCCGTCGGTCCAGGCATAGCCGTTGCCTACGGGGGTGATGATTTTTTCGCTGAGTTTAACCCCGCCCGTAACTATGTAGGGGCCGCCGTCCGTAATCTTAATCTTCGGCTTTGCTTTGCAGTCAGACATACAGTCCTCCGTTAAACTGTTTTGCTAATTATAACTCTTTAAAACTTGTTTATGCAAGAAAAAAATCAAAGTTTCAATTACCGCAGAGTTCACAAAACCGTCGCAAGGCATTGGGGGCGGGGCGTGTGCGGCGTCCTATCCCCACTGCAGTCGAGCAACGGGACGGGGCGGGCTGCCCTCACCGTTTGGCAGGCAGAAGCCGCTCCCCACGGCGGGGTGGGGCGGCTCAGCGGGGCGGGGCGGGCATAAAAAAAGCAGGGTGTTTAGCCCTGCTTTCATTTTGTTTTACTCTGCCTTGATTTCCTTCCATGCCTGGCTGTAGTAGTCGGCGATTTCCTGTCCGAGATATTTAAGACTATGGCAGCGGGCAAGCTCTTCATCGTCAAGGAACAGCTCGGGATTGTTCCTCAGCTCGTCGTCAAGGCTGTCTATAACCGCCTGATTGGGGGTTGAATAGTAGATGGCCTCGAAATTAAGCGTGGCAATATCCTTTCTGCACAGGAAGTTGAGGAACATCTCCGCGCCCTCCTTGTTCCGGCAGGTGTCGGGGATTACCCATGAGTCGAACCAGAAGCTGGAGCCTTCTTTCGGGATTACGAATCTGAGGTCGGGGTTGCCCTGAGTGCCGATATATGCCTCGCCCGAATATACAACCGCAAGGTCGGCGTTTTCGGCTATGACCTCGTCCCTTGCCTCGTCAACAAGGTAACGCTGAACAAGAGGTTTTTGCTTTATGAGCATTTCCTTGGCTTCGTTCAGCTCGTCAATATTGGTTGTGTTGATGTCATAGCCCAAGATGATAAGGGGCACTATGAAAGCCTCTCTCATGCTGTTCTGCATGATGATTCTCTGGGAATAAGCCTCGTCCCAAAGCACATTCCAGCTCTGAACCTTCTCCTCGTCCACCTTTTTGCTGTTGTAGAGAATTCCGA
>LFRM01325155.1_pt1 | contig 12297 bp, 10 predicted proteins | sample 618341 | NCBI WGS metagenome assembly LFRM01 (sample SAMN03654438, study PRJNA283298) | anaerobic digester metagenome | isolation source: pool of bioreactors CSTR01a, CSTR02a, and CSTR03a thermophilic anaerobic... | place: Denmark: Kgs. Lyngby | collected 2014-05-21
GTTACTGCAGAACTTGGTGCTATTATCTATGCTTTAGAAAAATCTAAAATTGTTAGAGCTAGTAAGGCTACACCTTCAGCAACTCTTCCCCCAGCCAATACTGATGAGGTTCCTCTCTCAGGAGGTAGTGAAGGGTCAGCTCCTACTGTAGACGATTACAATACTGCTCTTGCTTTATTAGAAGGTTATGACTGTAGGTTTATTGTAGTTACTAGCACTGACTCAGAAATCCAATCAGCAGTTATGGCTCACGTTAATAGTATGAGTAGTGTTAGACATCGCAAAGAAAGACGAGCTATCTTTGGACTAGACCCCTCCAGTGGTGCAGCAGATTATAAAGCTCGGGCTATGGCACTCAATTCTCACCGAGCCATCTTAGTAGGACCCGCAATTAAGAAATCAATCAATGGAGTTCTAACTTCCTTACCTGGTTATTACTTAGCTGCTATAACTGCTGGAACATTGGTAGGAATGGATGTTAAAGATAATTTAACTTTTAAGCCAGTAGCAATAGAAGGACTTACTCAGAACTTTACTCAAGCAGAGATTGATGAGCTTATTACAGGTGGAGTAACAGTAGTAGAGTATGATGTTAGGAAAGGTTATCGCTATGTTCGAGGAGTTACTACCCACTTAGCAGATCAGAATTTAGCTAGGATTGAAATAAACTGTGCTGAAGTTATAGACTTACTTACTCAAGATATCAGAACAACTTTAGAAGACCGCTACATTGGTAAGCCTATGTATTATGGAATAGACAAAGCCATTAGGGATACAGTTATTTCAATTCTTGAACGTTGGTCTAAAAATGGTGGATTAGTTGGTAGTGATACCATTCCCGCTTACCGCAATGTCAATGTTATACTGGAAAATGGTGTAGCAATTGTATCCTTCGAAGCCAGCCCTGTTATCCCATTGAATTACATCGTAGTAGAAGAAACCTTTTCTCCAGCTTATGGTTGGACATCAGCGGTTTCGATATAGATAAAGGAGGATCTAAATGGTAGAAATTAACAGATACTTAACCCATGCTGATAAATACTACTCTTACCATCAACCAGCAGAGGGTAATGTTCATAAAACTCTAGCTGGACATGATGTAATAATCAAATTAGGTGGTGTAGAGGTAGGAAGAGCCCAAAGTATATCAGGAACCCGAGACTTTGGTATAGAACCAGTTATGGAAATAGGTTCTATGAAGCCTCAAGAGTTTGTTCCTTTGAGATTTTCAGGCTCAATTACTTTAGAACGCTACTTCGTCCGCAACGATGACCTAATGCAGGTTCTCAACAGGGCTAATATTCCCTTTGATTTATCTCAAGAGGGATATATTCTCCTACATAGTGTATGGGGATTCGAAATAGAGATTAGAGATAAATATACTAATGATTTGATTAGATCTTATCAGAATTGTGTATTCTCTTCTTCTGATGAAACTATAGCTGCAGCAGGTATTGCTGGCGAACGAGCTACTATTGTATACTCTGAAGCTCGAAGCAGTGCTTCTCCTACAGCATAAAGGAGTAATTAGTTATGACTAAAGAAAAACTAGAAAAATTGGGGCAAGAAATTCTCCTTGATAATAAACAGACTTATGAGTTTGAAATAGATAAAAATGGCTATAAAGGAAAGTTCAAATGTAAAAACCAAACTGTAGCTGATACTTTAAACATCATTGCTTTGTCTCGGAAGATGACTTCTAAGATGGGTTTGGCTGCTGGAGAAGATCCTCTTTATGAGCAATTGGTTACTGAAATAGCTACTCTAGAAACTTTACTAATAGAAAGACCTGATTGGTTTAAAGACATAATGAATTTCAGTGATTGGGAAGTAATTCACGAAGTGCATGAGGAGGTTGTAAGATACATCAACTCCTTTCGCCAACCTGAGGGAATTAGTTCCTGAAATTGTAAAGCTTCCCCTGTTTGAAAATCTCTGGTGGGTGATGGATCATTTTAAGATCCTCCCCACCAATCCTGATTTTCAAAGACTTACCTCTACTCAAGTTTATATGCTGATTTTAATGTATAACAACGATATGAAGAAACGGCAGCCCCAAGTGCAAGGACAAGTAACTGAAACCTTTACCGACCCTGAATTTGATAAATGGTTAGCAGAACAACAACAGCAAAGCAATGACATTTGGCACGAACTCTAATCAAAGTGGGTGATATGATTGCCCAGTAACCAGCACGAAATCAATGTTCGAGTTGATTCTAGTCTTTATCAATTAGAATCCATACTCGAATCCTTACAGGGGCTAGTCCGGGGAGGACTAGCTTCTTTTTTTGATGACTTTAAAAGAATAGATCCCAGACGAGTTGAGCATATTAAATATTTAATGAACCAGCTCAACCAGTCTCAAGCCTCCCGAGACTTAGGAGATAGTTTAAAGACTATTACTGAGCAGATGGAAAGCATTGTATCTGCTCTGGATATAGCTCAGCACATTAAAGCTCCTATTGTAGAGAGAGGATTTCCTCATTTAGTAAAAAATTTCAATGATGCTATTCAGAAGCATTATGAATCTATAAATAAATATGTATCAGAATTATTCTCTGCTACCTATACCTCTACTGCTCCTGCCTATGTTCCTTCCTTACTCCGCTCTACTAGAGGTGATGTAGCAGCCCAGTTATCTAAAACTACCCAGCTAGATATTGCTACTTATTTAACTGACTTTGAAAAGAGTATTGATGCTGAAGTTAGGAAACTATATGCTGACTATTTTGATAGATTTTCTACTGTTAAACCTCCTCTTACTACTACTGGTAAAGCATCTCCAACCACTACCATTACTGATGAAATAAAACAAGTTCTCTTTGAACCAGAAACTATTCCTCAAGTAGATTTTAAAGTAGGTAATGAGGCAGTAGCTAATTATACTATCAGTCAGAATAAAATAGGAATTGGTAGAGAGTTTGCTAATCTATCTCCTAAAACTAAAAATTTTGTCTTACAACACGAGTTAGGTCATAGTATTTTTACTCGTTTTCAAAGCTTATTTCCTCAACGATTTGAAGAATTAATTACTTCAGGAGTAATTGGAACTTGGGAAGAAGGTAAATTTCAAGGAGTTTTTGGGCACGAAAGAACTAATCCCCACGAAACTTTAGCTGACTTATATGCTTATTATATGACTAACCCTCAGCGAATGAGGAAGTCCCACCCCCAGCAATATGAATTTATAGATCAGTTTTTAAATCAAGAAATCTTTCAAAATGATGTTTTAAATTTTGCTTATAAAAAATTATCTAAAAAACAAGAAGATAACATCAGAAAGCTTTATAGCACTGGTGAATATACTAAAACTGCTTTAGCTAAGAAGTATGGAATAAGCACTAAGACTTTAAATAAGATTCTCAATCCTGAACCACCTGCTACTACTGTAGAAAATATAACTCCTCGATGGGAAGAAAGACCTTATACTTCTATTCCTTTATTAAAATCTACTCCTCCTGAAGCTATTATTACTCCTAATAGAGAAGTTATTACTCCTCAACCTCCCAGCATTATTATTCCTCAAGAGCCTCCTAAAGCTATTATCACTCCTACAGCTGAAGAAATAAAAAGATATGGTTATTCTACTATTCCTAAAGAAGAACCACCAAAAGAAAAGCCTAAACAAACTACTGAAGTTACTAATCGCTCTTTGGAGATGATGAATAAATGGTTAGAGAGAGAATATCAAGTTGCTGCTCAACTGCTTAAGGAATCCCGAGATGGAAGAAAAGATTCTCAAAAGCAGGCTTTTGATTTAAAACATCTCTTATCCATATCTGCTGAGGCTCGCTTAGAAGCAGTAGAAGATGCTCTAGAGAATTTAGAAAATATCTATGTAGCTACAGGTAAAGATAGAACTATAACTGAATCTTTTATTAAAGAAAATATAGCCGAAGCAACTAGAGCTAAAACTGCTTCTCAAATCAATACTTTATTATTAAATCAAGGTCTTAAGCCTTATCAAGCTAGCCTATTAACTGATAAATATATGAAGCTCATTGAAGATAGCCTTCCTCCTTCTCCACCCCCACCTCCTACTACAGGTGGAGGAGATTGGAGTTGGGGAGGTGCTGCTCGCAGTGCAGGAAAGTATGCTCTCAATCGAACAGTGGGGGGACTGTTCAATGCTATGGATATCATTGTAGATAAAGCAGGACTGTCTTTAGCTAACATCTTATCCCGAGGAATGAGTATCAATGAAAATCTCTATTATCCTTTAGAAATGACTATGGCAGGGAGAATGGGAAGATTAATGAGAACTGGAGGAGAAGAGGGATTCCCAGAAGAATTCTACACTGCTATGCAGGAGATGTGGGGACATGCCATTCCTACTGAGCTAGCGGGAGCTTTAATGAGTAACTATACTGCTCTTTTAGGCTCCACTACTATGGAAAATTTAACTAATCAGATAATTCCTCTCACTAATATTGCTCGAACTATAGGAGTGGGTCCCGAACAACTTCTTCAACCTGTAGCAGGTATGCTTCGTATGATGCCTGAGAGAGGAACTCCTCAGGTCTATACCCAGCTTTCTGAATCCATAGCTAAAGCTATTGCTAATGCTGACTTAACTAAAGCTATAGGAACTGATGAATTATTAAAAGTTTTTACTACTCTCTCCAAAAATTACTTTAGTGGAGCAGCAGAAATTACTCCTCAATCAGTGCAGAATGCCCTCAGTGCTGTAAGCTTTCTAACTACTTTTGGAGCTCCAGGACTGCAGGGAGCAGTAGGATTAGAAAACTTAGCTAAGCTAAATCAATCTCTAATGGGAAGAGGAGCAGCTCTTACTCCCCTACTCTACTTAGGAGCTAACTATCAAGCTCCTGAGTGGGGAACTAATACTTTAGAAAAGATGGTTAATATTGCTTCTCAATTTTCAAGAGAAGGAATATTTATGCAGAATAGAGGAACTAATGAAATATTCCTCTTCTCCCTGCTTCGGCAAATTAATGAGATGGTAGGAGGAAATAAATCCTATGCTACTGCCATACTATCCCGAGAAGGAAATATTTCTCCTGATATTGCTCAAGCTCTCTTTGACCTCCAAGATACTTTAGAAGAACAATTAGAGGCAGGAAAAGCTACTCCTGAAAATCTAAATCAGATAGTAAATGCTATTGTGCAAGGAGACCAGAAAGCCATAAATATAATGACTCAGGGAACTGAGTTAGAAAAGATGCAGTATTACCAGCTCTTAGAAGCTAATACTGTTTATGAACAATTAACTAAAGACGCTGGTCAACTCCCTCTTCAAATTGCTATGCAGGGAAGAAAGCAATTATCTCCTCTGCTGGATAAAGTTTACTCTGCTTTAGCTGAAGGAGCACAGGGAAATGTTAGAGGAGCATTTAATCAATTAGTTCAAGCCTTTAAAGAAATTCCAGGGATAGATAAAGAAGGAGCTTCTTTAATGGCTTATTCTGCTCTTCGCAATGCAGGAATGACTCCTCAAAATTTAATGGATTATATTCAACAAGCCATACCTTCTACCATTGGAACAACTATAGGTGTAACTGCAGGAGCAGCTATCGCTAAATATATATCGGCAGCTTTTCCTTATTTAGGTGTTGCTTTAGCAGGAGGACTAGCTTTTTATTATGCTAAAGATATTTATAAAGAAGGAATTGAAAAAGGAGAAACTATCCCTAAAGAAAGAAGAGAGCTCTATACTAAAACAATTCCTGAATTACAAGAAGAAGGTATACCAGAAGAAAAAGCTGAGCAATATGCAGGAATATATGAGGCTATTATTGCTCGTAAAAATACTCCTTGGGGAAAAGACCTTAAACCTCGGCAAGATATATTAAAAGATATTGTAAAAAATACTGATTTTGATGTTCTTCTTGATATGTGGAGTAGAGTTCAAGGAACTGAATTTGAAGAGCCCTATAGAGAAATACTGGAGATAACTGGAGATTTAAACAGAGTTCAAGCATCAGCTCATCCTGCCCCTACTACTGCTTCTCCTCTTTCTGAACCATTAATTAAAGAACCAGATAAATCTTCTACTCCTACTGCTCCTTCTCAAACCAATAATAATACTAATTATAACATTACTATAAATGCTACTCCCCTTCCAGGAGAGACTAATGAACAAATGTGGGCTAGAATTGCTAATCAACTAATGCAGCAGATAGAAGAAATACAGATTACTAATACTCGGAATCGAGTTGGAGGACAATAAATGGATGTAGAAGTCTATAACCCCCTCTGTTATGTCTATTTCTTTCCTACTACTACTCAACCTTATGAAGATACCCCACCCCTCCGCTCTCTATATGGAACAGGAGGTTGGGGACATTTTCGTTATGACTATACTGGCAATTTAGAAACAAGTATAGATATGGATAATGATATCATCTATGCTTCTACTCAGACTTTAATAAATGGAATAGGAAGTAATGTCTTTACTTTAAGATTAGTAGATAGAGTAGATAGTGATGGTCTTACCTGGGATAAAAAGATTCGCTCTCGTGATTTAATTCTCATAACTATGATGAGACCAGGTATAGATAAGGCTATGACTCCTGTGATGTTTGGAGTAATAAAAAGTGTTAAAAAACACGTTAAAGTATCAGGTGGGCAAGATGGTAAAAACCCTAAAGTAGAAAGATATATAGAAGTAACAGGTAGTGATTTAACTACTCTTTTAGCTGAGCAATATATCTTTTTTAATCAAAACTATTTAGGAGCTATAGATACCATTAAAAATATATTAGGTAGTAATGCTCCAGGAACGATACATTATGGATTTTTATTTGCTGACCTCATTAATTCCAAAGATGAATCTAAAAGATTAGAGTCTTTAATTAGAGAGCCTCACGAATTTATCAAAGACTATTTAGAGAATTACTGTGCCTATGATTACCAATATACTAATATTCCTTATTTCGGAAGACCTCTTTCTGATTTCCTAAAGTTTAATCCTAACAGCAGTTCTTTTACTCTCAATGGTGAAAAATTAAAAGTCTATGGACTTAACTATATGACTTTTACTGGGTCAGGAGCGAGTTTTATTAATCAAGTGCTACAAAAACCTTTCAATGAAATCATAATAGATTATGGAACTAGTAATAGACCAGCTGGAGCAGTTTGTAATTTAACCGTCCGACCATCTCCTTTCTTTTATCAATTTTCCAATGCTGATGTAGCAGATACTAATAAAATTACTAAGCTACCTCCTGAAGCTGGTAACCTCTTACAATCTCTCTATACTCATACTATATATGATGAAGATGTTAATGAAGAAGAAATTATGGTATCTGATGAAGGAGCATACAATATCTTTTTAGTAGATAAAGCTTCTCCTGGAGCTTGGGCTTTAGATCCCTCTCTCCATACCAAACCTGCTTTTGATATCAATAATATTAGGAGATATGGAACTAGAGCTACAGTTATGAGTTTTGATTATCTCCCCTCCCCTGCAGGAGACAATGAAGAGCAATTAAAAGATTCTACTAATAAAGTAGTAAGTTATGCCAATGGATTATCAGAAGTTCTCCGTCAGTGGTTTATTAAACAACCTGAATACTATCAGGGAGAGATAACTATTAAAGGAAGAGCAGGTATTAGAATAGGAGAACGACTTATCTATTACTCTGATGAGAGAAATGAAACGTTAGAGTTTTACATTCACGGAGTAAGACATACCTTTATTAACTTTGGAAATTTCCTTACTACCCTATCTGTATCTCGGGGACGAGTAATTGGAAAGGTTAGGTAAGATGATTAAACCAGATAATGGTATACAAAATAGACAGAAAATACCTGCTTACCTACAAACTAGTGGAGTATATTTAGGACGAGTAGTCCGAGTTTATCCTATGGATTATTCAGTAGATGCTTTCTTACTGAAGACTGGGGAATTACCTGCTCTAGGATTTATTCCTCAAGATCCTAAAGATGCTCCTCTGCTCCGTATTCCAGTTATGACTCCTATGGCTGGAGCAGTTCCTACTGAAAATTGGTTTTCCGATAAAACTCAATATGGAAAAACTATAGGTAATCCTTTAGTTGGTTATGGAGAAGTAAAGCTCCCCAAAGTAGGAGATTATGTTCTCATTGTCTTTTTAGAAGGTGATTATGCTTGTCCTGTAGTTATTGGTTGCCTACATCCAGCTTCTCGATTTCTTAATGTTACGGGTAATGTTCCTACGGGAAAAGAACAGAGTAACAATGGAGTAGGAGCTGAAGAGGATAGATACTTAACTGTTTATCCTTCTATGGTGTGGAAGAAAATCAATAAAGATGGGGAAGTAGAAATATCTTTTCCTGTAGGAAAATCTATATCAGAAAAGGAAGGCTTTTATCTTAAAGTAGGAAAAATTGATGCTTCTCACGAAGCAATGAATATGAATACCTCTGCTTTAAACATAAAAGAAAAATTAACTACGCTAAAAGAAGCTCTTCCTTTAAAAGATTTACCTGTAGTTCAGCAGGCTTTAGCAGATATTAGAGCAGGAGCAAAAACAGTAGCAGAAGCAGCTGAAGAGCTCCGAGCAGATAAAGAAGTGCAAAAGATATTAACAGGAGATCCTCATACTGAAGATGACTATACAGGTCCAGGATGTTGCTGTGGAGCTAGTGATAGTTCAGGATGCTCTTGTGGTGCTAATTGGGTAACTTGTCCTAACTGTGGGACTTCTAATAGCTGTTCCCCCTGCAGTTCATCAACTACCTGCTCTAATTGTGGAACTACTATTCCTTGTTAATAGGAGATAATTATGGCTGAAGAACTTAAGCAACCTATTACTATATCATTAGAAGACCTTCTCAATCTCTTTTTAGAAGTTCCTGATTTAGAAACTAAAGTAGATAAATTATCTGAAGAAGTAGATAATATAATTAGTAATCTCAACTCTTCCTTAGATGATAGAGGCTGTAACTCTTTTCAAAATATTCTTAGTGCTTTAGATACATCTCTAGCTGAGTTTGATAGTATAGGTGATAATGTATTAACTAAAATACCTTTCTTACGAAGCATAAAAGATTTATTTGAATCTATAGGAAATAACTCTATTAACCTTCTTTCTGTCTTTTCTGGTCTTATTCCCAGCAGTATTAGAAGCATAATAAATGAAGTAGGAGGTTATGCTGGAGCTATTTCTAATATAGTGCACTTTGTTACTACTTTTAATCCTACTGACTTTGCTAAATTCTTTGCTTCTACTCTACTTCAATCAGTATTTGGAGGATTAATAGGTGGTAGTGGAATTAACTTAGCAGGAATGGTTCTGGGAATAGTAAATGGGAAACTCAATTTATCTTCCCTTGCTTCTAACTTTTTACCTGATATAGGAGATGGAATCCTCAATGGGTTCATAGGTAACATAGTAGGGGGACTAGGTAAGTGTGAATGCTCAGCAGTTCAACCTATGAAACCTATTCCTGGTGGTTTTGAAGCTCCCGATTCGATAGATTTATCAGAAATGCATATTCGCTTCAAAACTAAAGAAGACGAAATCTCTTGTAATAACTATCATAATCCAAAGGATAACTCTAATGGCTAGCAGTGCAAGTTTTATTGATTATCTAAAACCCTATGCTCAGGCAATGGAAACTAAATATGGTATAGATTGGCGAGTTATTATAGCTCAAGCAGCTCAGGAAACTGGTTGGGGAGAACACCCTCACGGTTACAACTTATGGGGTATGAGGTTTACAGGACCAGCTGGAGAAGAAAATGGTTATGCTTTATTTAATGACCAGTGGGAAGCTATAGAAAGTTATATCTATAATATAAAAAAGAATCACCCCACTGCTTGGGAAGTTAGAGACAACTGGTCTCAATTCATTGTGGAAATTCAAAATCCCAACTATCCTAATGCAGGAGCTTGGGCAGAAGACCCTAATTATACCAATGCTTTATACAGTATTATGGTAGCTAACTTATTAGCTGAACCTACTAGTATTGACACAGGTATTCCTTTTCCTGAGCAATATACCCCCACTACCTATACCAGTGAACAATCTATTCAAGACCGTGAAGGAGCTGCAGTAGCTGAACTTCCTTACTATGTAAAGCTTCAACACGTCAATGATGATAGGCAACCTACAGGAGCTACTACTTTTAAGATTACTCCTGATTCTCAAGTATTATTACTTAGAGAGAAACTTATTAGAGTTCAGGAAGATGAGACTGCTACTCCTGAAAATTATTCTAATTTATACAATGATATAGATGCTAAGAAGTATCATATTAAAGTTAAAAAGACTGTTACTAAAGTAGAAAAAGCAGGTTCTTTGCAACTCCAAATAGATGGGGTATTACTTGAACAGCATAATAATGGAGCACAATCTCCTTCTGCTCCTAAAATAAATAATCAGATTCAGCTTAAAGATGAGCAATTAGTTTTTACTCGAACTACAGAAAAACCTACAGGAACAGTAATAGAAAATATCATCTTAGCTGATGAGCGAATTATATTAGAAGTAATTAAGAATAATAAAAAAGATAGAATAGAAGTCCTCCCTGGAAAGATACTGCTAAAAGGTAATGATAACTCTTATATTCGAATTGAAGATGATGTAATTCAAGCTCAAAATAAAACTAAATCTCAGATTTGGATGAAACTAGATGAAATAGCAGTATCTAATCCTATAAATACCCACGTTTATCTACGGGGAGATATGGTAGAAATGAAGAATTCGTCAGGCTCTCAAGTGCTTATTAGTGGTAGTTTAGCTGAAGTAAAAAATAATGCTGGTTCTCAAGTAGTCTTAAATGGAGGAAGCCTGGCAGAAATGAAGAATAGTAATGGTTCTCAAGTAGTCTTAAATGGAGGAAATGCTCAACTAACTGCTCCAGGAAGTATTACTGTTCAAGCAGGAGGAACAGTAACCATTCAAGGAGCCACGGTTAGAATTAATTAAGGAGAAAATTAATGGCTAATGCTTCCCGAGTAGGAGATAACACTCAATGTATAGAATTAGGATTACCTATAATTAGACAAATTGCTCAAGGCTCTAGCAACGTTTTTATTGAAGGAAGCCCAGCTGCCCGATTAGGTGATGCCACTACTCACCCCTGTGCCGTAGCTGGCGGTTCAAGCACTGTCTTTATCAATGGAAGCCCTGCTGCCCGAGTGGGTGATGCTGTATCCTGTGGTGGAGTAATCATTGGTGGAGCTGCTACTGTATCCATTGGTGGTTAACAGTGAAATAATAGTAATATATTTCGATATTATAGATAGATAGTTACCACGAGGGTGTCTTTTTCCCCTCAATTTTTTCTTCAAAGAGTTGGGGCATCAACTCTCGGAGGAGAAGCAGTAAGTCCTGTAAGTCAGGCAGCTTCGTTGATCCCACGATCTCTCAAATTAGAGGGAGTATGCCAAAAATAGGTAATTACCACGAGGGTGTCTCCCCTCAATTTTTTCTTCAACATTAGGAGGATTATTGTAAAATTTTATGCCCAAGCGTATGATGTTTAAGCTCTCTACAGGTGAAGAATTTCTCTTTGCCCTTAATCCTCAAGAGTATAATGTCATTACCCCTGCCCGAGTTAATATTGTGCAAACTAAAGGGGGAGTGTTTGCTGATAACTTTGGAACTGGGGTAACAGCTATTAATATTAAAGGCATTACCAAAAATAATTTTGTTAGTGATAAAGATGGTAATGTTAGAAATACAGCTTTAGATACCTTCAAAGAGTTAAGAGACAAAGTAGTATTAAATTATTTTGATGGGCAGATTCCAGGACTTCCTCCTACCAAGACTATGGAATTCTATAACTTCACTGATGAAGATTATTATGAAGTTATTCCTATGCAGTTTTCTCTCACCCGCTCAGCCACTAAAGCTCTTTTCTATAACTATGCAATCAATTTAGTAGTAGTTAGAAAATTATCTGATCCTGAAGCTAAGAAAAGTGATATAGTAGAAAATTATCTGCAGCTCAGTGAAGAAAATAAAAATCTGTATCCTCTTAGTCCTACTCCCTCTAGTCCAATTGTGGATGCCATTATTAATCCCGATGAAGCATCTCCATCTACTACTCCCTTACCTTTTATATTTACTTATGGGGATGAAGTTCTACTATTCAATATTCAGGAAATAGGAACTTTTGATATTGGAAATTATATCAGGGAACATACTGCTTCTTTTATTCCTAACTTAGCTTACATCTCTCCTGATTTAGCCAATTCCAAACCCACAGAAATAGGAGCTATACTCAAAAATCAATCCACAGGAGCAGTATTTATGGTTAATGGAGTAGATCCCACTCTTCCTCCTAATACTATAAGGATAGAAGTTCCTTCAATTCAGAATAGTGTTGACCAATATTTAGCT
>LFRM01099412.1_pt1 | contig 12294 bp, 7 predicted proteins | sample 618341 | NCBI WGS metagenome assembly LFRM01 (sample SAMN03654438, study PRJNA283298) | anaerobic digester metagenome | isolation source: pool of bioreactors CSTR01a, CSTR02a, and CSTR03a thermophilic anaerobic... | place: Denmark: Kgs. Lyngby | collected 2014-05-21
ACGAAGATGGCGTGCGACTCATTATGAGAAAAAAGCACCTGCAATTCGTGCTCAGTCATCATGAGCACAAGATCTGGCAATCTGCAGACGGGCGCTGGAAAACATATATAACGGATGAGGAATCCGGCAAACGTAAACAGATCTCCAGAGAATCTAGAGAAGATCTGGAAGACTTTCTCTATGACAAGTATCTTGCAGAGGATGAGGAGCTGGCGAAGAAACGCGCTACCATGGAGTCTTTGTATGACGATTGGGCTGAATACAAAAGTCTTTTCGTCTCAGAGTCTACGATCAAGAGAGACAGAAACACATGGAAAGCCCTATATAAAGACGCACCTATTGTGAAAAAACCGCTTGTCTCTGTTACGAAAACCGAGCTGGAGCGATGGTTGCTCAGTGTGATTCGTTCAAAGAATATGAACAGCCACCAGTTCAATAACTTTATCAGTGTCATAAGGCAGCTTATGGCTTATGCGGAAGAAATTGGAATAATAGACAGTAACCCGGTTGAGAAGATTCGCATACAAAAGAAGCGCATTCTCAAGCCCGAAATTAAAGGACCCACAATAACTCAGGTCTTTATGGAGGACGAAAGACAGCTGCTTATAAAGTATGCGATGGAGCAGTATAACAAACACCGAGATACTGTCCAGATATTCACATCGCTGGCTATCGCATTCCTGCTATACGTTCCTCTCAGAAGAGGCGAACTCGTTGCACTCAGATTTGATGATCTCGACGGGAATCGCCTTATTCTTACCGACTCATACAGTCACGATATGAAATGCCTTAAAGGCCGGCTCAAGGATATCGAGGGTTGGAGGACCATGGATGTTGTCCCTCCTGCCCTGGAGATAATCGAAAGGATCCGGCAGGAAAGAATCAGACTGGGCATGCCGACAGACGGATGCATATTCACAGTCAATGAAAAGTATGGCAGTCTGTATTCTGCCCTCGGTAAGTCTATCAACAAATACTGTGATGAGATCGGTATACCTAGAAGGAGTCTGCACAAGACAAGGAAGACCTGCGCATCCAAGATGCATGCTGATGGGGTCAATGATCTGATCATTCAGGCGCAACTTGGGCACAAAGACCTCAGAACGACATTTAACTCGTATTGCTACGACGTTACTACTGACGCGGAGAGATACCGAGCAATTTCAGCATCACTGGCCTAGGTCATCCAACCAATGCTAAACTACAGACGCCCTCAAAACATTGATTTTTCAACGCTTTGGGGGCGTCGTGCGTACGAGGTTTCATCCAACCACTTCCAACCAAATCCAACCACCCCAAAAAACGCAAAAACCGTTGAAATTTCAACGGTTTCCGTGGTGGAGCGTACGAGGCTCGAACTCGTGACCTCCTGACTGCCAGTCAGACGCGCTCCCAGCTGCGCTAACGCCCCGTATTGGTGCGGATGAAAGGATTCGAACCTTCACGATGTTACTCACACGGACCTGAACCGTGCGCGTCTGCCAATTCCGCCACATCCGCATATTATGGCGTACCAACAATAGGTACGCCATACATTTTTATAATACTAAACCAACATATAGAGAATTGAATTAAGTGAAATCTTAATTAATCCTCATCTTCTTCAGCCATAATAGCTTCAAACTCAGCAGCTGCAGCATCAAATTCTTCTTCTGACTCTATCTCGTTGATTTCGAATTCTTCATCATTAGCCTGCTTGTATTCATAGATGTAGACATCATCAGTTTCGTCATCAGGTGCAAGAGCTATATATTCCTTATCGTTTAGCTCAAATGTTCCCATAACATAACAATCTACTGCTGTGTCGTCATCAAACTCTAAAGTGATAACATCCTCTTCTTCTTCGATATCTACATTCTTGATTTCATCTGACATAACGCAGTTCTCCTTTCTTGAAATGCTCTGTAAATATAACATTAAAATATTACGATTTCAAGGGCTACGCCAATATATTGCTCCATAACTTTACTTATTATCGTCAAAGAATTTTTTTATTTCTTCGGCAACCCTGCTGTTTATACCCTTTACAGAAATAAGTTCCTCGTATGAGGCTCTCTTAATTGCGTCAATATTACCAAACTTCGCCAGCAATTCTGTTCTTCTCTTGCTCCCAACGCCAGGGATTTCTTCTAAGACAGACTTTATCATCTTCTTTCCTCTGATACCTGACATATATGTTATTGCAAACCTATGAACCTCTTCCTGGATATTGCCGCAATATGTAAATAGTAACTTTCTATCTTTGAGATTAATCTCACTGCCATCCTCGAAAACTATAGCTCTTGTTCTGTGAAAATCATCCTTCGCAAGACCGACAACAGGAATAGCCATACGAAAAGCATCTATTACAGCTTTTGCGGCTCTAACCTGCCCAATTCCTCCGTCTACAAAGATAATATCCGGATATTGATTAAATCCTCTATCTCCCTCGATGCCCCTCTTTAATCTCCTATATATAACCTCTCTAATGCTGCCATAGTCGTCTCCTTCTGATGTTCTTATCTTAAACTTACGATAGTCATTCCTAATAGGCATCCTTCCTTCATAGACAACCATAGCTCCTACGGTGTCAAGGCCATTCAAATTGGAAATATCGTAAGCTTCAGCCCTATACTCTCTTTCATCGTCATTCTGTATTAGCATTGGTGGATTACCGCTTATGCTGCACGCTCTTTCGATAATCTCTCCCACTTCTTGTCTAAGCTTATCTTTACGATCTATTTCCCTTTCTGCTCTATCATCGAGAGTTTTTGCAAGCTCTATAGAGTCTTCAGAGGCAAGTTTCAGTAAAGCCTTCTTCTCCCCTCTCTCGGGTATAAGAAAGTTCGTTTTATGCATAACATCGTTTCCCGATTCTGCATTTTCCATATTGACTTTATTAAGGACCTGCTCCAGCAGAGCTTCATCTTCTATATGGCAAGGTACAATAATCTCTCTCGGAAGCATGGTCAAATCTAGATAATGCTGCTTCACAAAAAAACTAAGAAGTTCACTCGATGTTATAGCTCCGTTCAGTAAGTCTTGACTATAGCTTGGCTCTTCTCTTAAATATGATATCTCCCTACCATTCAACTTCCCGTCTCTTACTTTATACTGTGCGACAACCTGAGTCTTATAAGTTATAACAGGCACTAGAATATCAATATCCCTATCTTTAACCATTGAGGCTCTCTGTGTTTCCCCCAGCTGCCTTAGAGACGTTATATAGTCCCGATATTTTGCAGCTTCCTCGTACTCCATTTTTTCTGATGCTTCATTCATCTTTTTCTCAAGGGAGGCGATAAGGCCAGCATCTCGACCACTCAAGATATCTATAACCTCATCGATCATTTTCCTGTATTCGCCCTTTTCAATCTCTCCGATACAAACACCTTTGCATTTACCAATAAAGTAGTTAAGGCAAGGTCTTACGCCTGGTCTAAAAGTTGTCTGGCGACATTTCTTAAGGGGATATATCTCGTCAATCATCTTAATAATGCGTAAGACTGCCCCGGAATTTGAATAAGGTCCGAAGTATTGATTTCCGTCACGTAACAGCCTTCTTGTCCTGATAATCCTCGGAAATTCTTCATTTGTTGTTATCTCAATATAGGGGTAAGTCTTATCATCTTTAAGTAAAACATTGTATTTCGGTCTGTATTTCTTGATAAGATTACATTCCAATATGAGAGCTTCCACCTCCGTTGCACAAGTTATATAATCGAACTCAGCAATATTGGAGACCAAAGCTCTCACTTTAGGATCGGCTTTAGAAATATTTCGAAAATATGAGCGTACACGGTTCCTTATATTAACCGCTTTGCCCACATATATGACTTCACCAAGACTATCCTTGTGCATATAAATCCCCGGACTTGCAGGAAGTTTCTTAAGTTCCTCTTCAATAACAAACATTTTTACTTCTTATCTTTCTTCATACTCCTATCGTCGTGAGCCACATCGTTATCGTAAAAATTACTATACGTCCAATCACGTTTTCTTCTGTACGCATCGAGAGCCATTTGTTTGCGTGCCAGCTCTTCGATTTTACGTCTTCTCATATATTCTCGACGTTTCGCTCTGCTTCGCCTTACATTTACTATTCTTAATACAAGGAACGCCATTGCAAATAAGAACAAACAAATAAGGACAAATCCAAAATTGGAAATATATATCTTAGATGGGAACCAGCCCTTTGCAACATCTTTCTTTATGACTAGGTCAACTGTCCCCTTAAGTTCATCTGCTACAAATATCTGAAACTCCCCTACCTTCTGACCTTTTTTGACAGGAGCTTCCACATCACTTTGAACGACAACTTTCGTCTTTACAAGATCTGTACTACCCTCCGGCGGAATATATGCGAATCCTTTTGCTTCAGTATAAACAGGAAGCTTTGTCACAGCACCTCCGCGGATACTAACCCTTCCTACTTTTTTATCAGCCTTAACAATCGTATGCCTTGCAACCTTACTATACCCGTATTCGAACAAATCTCTAGCATCAACTGCCCCTGTATCTTGATTGCCGTCGAGAATGATTACGATTAACTGCATATCATCCATACGAGCTATCCCCGCAATTTGCATACTATAGTCAATTGTACCGCTTATTCCGCTTTGAATATATTTGTACGTTGTCCCTTTATTTTTCAACAGAGGATTCGCTGTTTCTAAAGTAATACTTCTTGATTTATTTTTTTTCTTATTAGACTTAGCTTCTAATTTGAAAGATTCAATTTCAGACAAACTTTTTATTTCATCATACCTTATTGCCGCTTGTGCAATAATTGCACAGTCAGCTGCAGTCGAATATTGACCTGTACCATACGCTCCGCTCGGATTATTGAAATGAGTATCCATCAGACCAAGCTCGGTTGCTTTTGCATTCATTTCATTTACGAAAATTTTGCGGTTTGATGCACTATATGTCGCAAGAGCTTCTGCAGCTTGATCAGAATTTCCGATTAGCATTGCTTTGATAAGGTCTCCGACCTCTATGTTTTCTCCCTGCTTGAAGGTATCTCCATATTTTGCAAGCTCTTTGGTGATACTTACAGAATTTTTTAATTCAGTACTGTTATACATGTTGTCAATAATAACCATTGCAGTCATATACTTCGTAACGCATCCAGGCTGAAGCTTTCTCTTGGATCGAGACGAATAGACAACCTCGCTAGTTGAACCCGACATTACCATAAATGCACCGGCATTTATATCCGGTTTTTGTATTGGCTTTGATTTTTTCACCGATTTCTTTGTCAGATTTTTCGCAGAAAAATTTGTTTCAGAAGTAGTCAGATGTAAATTGATATCCATATTGACTGCATAAACGGTATCATAAACGATGGCGGTCACCATTATCAGAACCAGAAATACCGACATGATGGCCACCGAGGCTTTTCTTATCCACAATTTTGTTGAACGTTCTTTCACTTTATCCTGCTTATACTTCCTTTTTTATTTTCTAATGTTTACTGATTCAAATTCCTTCATAAACTCTATCAAGGCATCGACATACTCTTCAGGAAGTGCGTTATAAAGGGATGCTCTCATTCCCCCGACGCTTCTATGTCCTGACAGATTTATCATGCCCTTTGACTTTGCCTCCGATACAAATTTCTTATCGAGATCAGGGTCTCCGGTTACAAAGGTTACATTCATAAGAGACCTATCTTCCTTAGCAGCCGTCCCTATAAACATATCCGATGAATCTATGTAGTCGTACAGTTTCTCAGCCTTTCGTACATTTTTCTCGTGCATTGCCTTGATGCCACCATTACTGATTAGATACTTAAATACTTCTCCTGCAACATAAATCGACCAGCATGGAGGTGTATTATACATGGAATCTTTTTTTGCATGCATTTCGTAATCCAGGTATACAGGAGTATTTTCCGGTGCTTTTCCAATCAAATCTTTGCGAACTATTACAATAGTAAGGCCCGCAGGTGCTATATTCTTCTGTGCTCCTGCAAAAATCAGTCCAAACTTTGAGACATCTATTTCCTCTGACAAAATACTTGATGACATATCAGTTACAAGCAAGTGGTCTCCTACATCAGGATATTCATTGTAATGGGTTCCATAAATTGTATTGTTGTAACAGACGTAAACATAATCCACATCATCTCTTATATCTTCCTTATTAAATTTCGGAATGTATGAATATGTCTTGTCCTCAGATGAAGCTATTTTTCGTACATCACCAAATTTTACAGCCTCATCATAGGCTTTCTTTCCCCACTGACCCGCTACAACATAGTCGGCCTTACCCGAGCCTGTCATCAGATTAATCGGAATCATAGAGAACTGGAGAGTTCCTCCACCTTGAAGAAACAAAACATAATAGTCTTCAGGAATATTCATGAGAGTTCGCAAATTAGTTTCCGCATCTTTACAAATCTTCTTAAATTCCGGAGACCTGTGACTCATCTCCATTACAGATTCTCCACTACCTTCATAATTTAGCATCTCTGCATCACATTTTTTGAGTACCTCTTCGGGTAAAATCGACGGTCCTGCTGAAAAATTCATTGCACGATAATTATCATTCATTGGTGTATACCTCCACTTACCTGTAAATATACATAAAATTATACTTCACACCTCAGTTTTTGGCAATTATTGAAAGGTAAAACTATTACGTGTATAATCTACAGCAGTTAAGAAAAAATATACATTCGGGAGGTTAGAATGAGTAAATTCAATATTGGTACTTTAAATAATATTTCAGACAAAGGACTGTCCAAGTTTAATGATAATTATGACCTGATAGATGACATAGATAAAGCAAACGGTATCATAGTAAGGTCATATAAAATGCACGATATGGGACTTTCAGAGAATCTTCTTGCCATCGCTAGAGCGGGTGCAGGTGTTAATAATATTCCTATCGATAGGTGTTCCGAAAAAGGAATCGTTGTATTTAATACTCCCGGGGCAAACGCAAACGCAGTCAAAGAACTGGTTATTGCGGGAATGATCATGAGTGCAAGAAATATGTATGAGAGCATATCTTGGGGTCAAACACTTGAGGGTGATGTTACGAATACTGTCGAAAAGGGCAAGAAACAGTTCGCAGGAATAGAAATTTTGGGTAAGACACTTGGAGTTATCGGCTTGGGAGCCATAGGTTCAAGAATAGCCAATGCCGCTTCCTCTCTTGGTATGACAGTTGTCGGATACGAGCCTTTTGAACCAAATACATGCCTAACCGCTCCCGTCGAAATCTACAAAAACCTTGATGAAATGCTCGGTATCTGCGACTTTGTCTCTATTCACGTTCCATCTTTACCTGATACACTGGGTATGGTCAACAAGGATTTTATCGATAAAATGAAAGATGGTGCCGTACTTATTAACTATTCAAGAGCTGAACTTGTCATTCCAAACGATATAATAGAAGCTGTTTGTTCAGGTAAATTACATAAATATATTACCGACCTTCTTGAACCGGAATTTATTGGAAAAAAAGGGATTGTGGCCACAACCCATATAGGCGCATCCACAATTGAAGCTGAAGAAAACTGTGCAGTAATGGCAGCAAATCAGCTTATGGAGTATCTTGAAAATGGAAATATTACAAATTCAGTCAACTTTCCTAGCCTATCACTTGAAAACAAGCCTGGCACTAAGAAGCACTGTATAACCATTTGCAATGACAAAGATCTCGAAATGCTGAAATCTAAGCTATCCGAGTTCTATGGTGATTCGCTTCTGGAAATCGTCGGAGCACAGAAAGGTGAAGTTGGATATTTCATCCTTCGCGTCAAAGAAGACTGTGAGAAAATATTTAACTGCACATGCGTTGTAAGAAATAGAGTGGTATAAGTTCTCTATAATCACAAACAAACTATAAATATGAAAACGCCCATCTGGGCGTTTTTGTGTAACAATTTCTTCTGAAATTGAGGATATTCGTTTAAATTTTTATCTCATTTTATGTAAAGATTACTTTACGTTATTTCAAAAAACAATAGCACATTAAATCAATTATTGTTGTACTAATGTAAACTTTACTTTACATTATCTAATCATATATGCAAATTGTAGTTTCCTCTAACTACGACTATATGTAAAATGCACTTTACATCATCTCTTCTCAAAGACCAATACACTTCCGCCAAACCCTCCACCTTCGAGTTTTATAGCCGCTGTTGAAGGCTTCCTTTTGTATTCTTCCAGCATTACAGACAAGGCATTTTCCTCTACTCCTTCGGGCAATATATTCTTTAACAATATCTCAGAACTGAGCCCCGATTCATTGACACATGTAAGGAACTTGTCAATCCTTCCCATCTGTAATGCAACCGCACCTGCAAGAACCCTTTCATTTTCCTCATAGAAATGCCTTGCACGATTTAACTGAAGCTCTGTTATCTTTCCTTCTTCTACATTCTTTTCAAGCATAGTAAGATTTTTATAAAATCTGTCTACATTAATGTCTCCAAGTTTTTCAACTCCCATAAGAGCAGCAACTTTATTCATGTCACTTGGAATAGAGGAAAATTCTTCATATAGATCTTCGTGATTGGAATCTGTATCTATGATTTTCATCTCAAGGCCTGCATTAGTAAAGTCAAAATCTATAAATTCGTACTCAGGCTCCTTACTGCTAAAATCCATCAGAGCCATTCGTCCAAGGCTTATTGCTAATTGATCCTGCATTCCACATGGCTTTCCATAATATTCTCTTTCTGCCTGCATACATATCTCTGCGATTCGTACAGGGCTTGCTTTGCTCCCAAAATACCTTTCATTTATTATCCTTGCCATGAGAACTTCAAAGGCTGCGGATGAACTTAGTCCACTTCCGACCCCTATCTCACTCTTAATATATGCATCAAAGCCTTTCTGTGTATCCTCGATATTACCATAGATTTCAGTAAAGCCTTTAATTATACCCTCTACCATTGATGCAGATGTACCTTTCGTGAGAGTGTTTTCATGTCTAATAGAAACCTCAAATGGTTCAAACCCCTTCGATACTATCCTAATTACATCCTTGTGATTCTCAGCTACATAGGCTCTGATTTTCTGTTTTGTCGGTGCAACAAGGACTCTACCTCCTTGATGATCGGTATGATTTCCGATTATCTCTATCCTGCCGGTTCCTGTATATGCCTTAATCTTCTGCACCTCTCTATCGTATGTCAGAAGTCCATTAGTTTCATCTTCGACATCCGACAATTGTGTATAGATAGCCGCACAAAGACCGTTCTTTATAAGTGGCAAAATTTGATTATCGTATAGTTTGTTAATTCCCTCAAGCAAAGCCGCCTCATTACTAAATTTCTTGTATCCATACTCCTTATCTAGATTAAAGCGATGATTGGGTACACTGCATGCATATCCCCCAAACTCAGAGAGTACCAGTGGTTTGTTCCCAGCTATAAGGTTTAATGGTCTGAAATATATATGTTGGCTGTCTACATCACTTTTTTTCTGTCTAAACCAACCTGAGGTGCTGTCAACAAATCTAGTATCATCCAAATCCTTGAGTTTATCATAAGCTTTATCAGCACAGAATTGCCCCCAGCCTTCATTAAAAATTGTCCAATAGCAAATAGACGGATGATTGTAGAGATGCTTTACTGTTGCTTCCATCGAGTCTAAAAATATTTGGCGTGATTCAGGGTTTATATGCCTGTTCTTGTCGCTCAAACATTTGATTCCAACTGTAGGAATGATTGTATCTCGAAAAAAAGAATACTCTGAGTTGTTTACCATATCCTGAAAAACGATCATTCCCAGTCGTTCGCAATCATAGTAGAACTGTTCAGGTTCAATTTTGATGTGCTTCCTGAGAGTATTAAACCCAAGAGATTTCATTGCCAAAATATCTTTTTCAAAACAAGCAGGATCAGGTGGAGTGTATATCCCCTCTTGCCAATATCCTTGATCAAGCACTCCGTTAAAGAAATAGGGTTCTCCATTCAAGCATAGACGCTTATACCCATCTATCTCTCTGATGTTCAAAGTCCTCAAAGCAAAATACGAAGAGATTGTATCTTCACCTGAAGATATAGTGAAATTATACAGATATGGATCTTCAGGTGTCCATAGGTGAGGCTTTCGAATGTCTATATGTATAGATGCACACAAAGAATCAGTACTTGTTTCTTTTATAAGACTGTGTTTTTCTCCAAGAAGTGTTATCTCTCCAATCTCTATTCCATACGCTCTAACTTCGACCCAGCTTAGTCCAACGTCTATCTTAAGTGATTTTATATATGTTGTAGGTACTGCTTCAATCCAGACACTCTGCCATATACCTGATACAGGCGTATACCACATACCGCCGTTCTCACGCTTCTGTTTACCCCACGGATATTTTTTTTCAAGGTCATCAACTGCCTCAACCTTTACGTTGTTATTTTGTCCTTCAATCAAGTAATCGGTTATATCAAATGAAAATGGCAAATATCCGCCCTCATTTGTTCCGACTATTTCATTGTTGATATAAACGGTTGCCTTTTGATCAACTGCACCGAAATGAAGTATTTTTCTCATTTCTTTCCAATCAGAAGGAATTTTAAATTCTCGTTTGTATATCATTGTTTCGCTCGGTGCGATTCTTCTGCATATGCCTGAGATTTCGCTTTCAGGACAAAAAGGGATGATAATTTTCTCATCCTCATTAAAAACCCATTCTCCATTCAAGCTGATCCATTTATCACGAACCAGCTGAGGTCTTGGGTAAATATTCCATTTATTATTTTTTTTGCTTTTAGAAATAGACATTTTTAGGCTTTATAATAAGAATCCCATTTGAAAAATTGTTTTGAGATGAATCGTAGGAATGTGTGCTTTCAGAATATAGTTTCTTGTTCTGGAATGCCACCTCATCAAGAAAGCTTTCAATAGTATCGATATCTGTATACCCGTATTTTGGTGTATCGCAACTGTAATGCATAGGAATCATAGTTTTAGGTGCTGTTCTTTCCAGAAGGGCAAGCGCCTGTTTTGCATCATATGTATATTTTCCCCCAACAGGTATAAGGGCTATATCAGCATCCCTAAGAATATTTAGGTTATCCTCTGTCAATAAATCTTCTATAGTTTCTCCTATATCTCCATAATGAACGAGTTTTTCGCCAGTAGCCTTATGTGTCACGATATGAATCATGTTCTTACCCCTTAGCTCTCCTTTTTCTGGGTCGTGATATGTTTCAATAACCTGAATCTTGTAAGGGTTGTTATCACTTTCCTCTTTAATAATATTTTCTATCCCACAATGATCATCGTGATTATGAGAGCATAAAACCATATTCGCAATTTCTTTTACCGGTCTATATCCAGGAACAATTCCTTCTTTATATGGATCAAAAATTATCGAATACCCTGTATCTTCATCTTTTATTTTGAAACACGCATGTCCTATATATTTTATAATCATAATCACTCCCCTCTCTCTATTTGATAAGAGATATTGCTGAGCGAACTGTACTTATATTGCACACATCGCTTCCCTCTTCATACTCTCCATCTAATGTCCAATGTGTTCCAGTTTCAATCTCCACTCTAATATCTCTCGCAGAGAAAAGTTCTATTTGATCTGATCTAAAAGAACCATCGAGCATACTGGAAACGGTCTCTCTTAAAGCAATTGGATCTCTCGGCGTTCTGATAAGAAGAACTTCCATAAGCCCATCATTCATATCAACATCGAGTTTGTCCAAATTGAATATTCCTGCGACAGAAGTCGAATTACATATACCCCCAAATATAAAGTCCCCTTCGGATACTACTTCATTAGGCGTTCCTTCATCCGCAGTAACCTTGGCATATATGGATTTAATCGACATTATATCTTTGATTCCGCCAAGGACATATGCCATATGACCAAGAATATTCTTTACATTCTGAGGTATCGAATAGCTCGTTGAGGTAAATGCACCAAAACTTGCAATATAGCTGAAAAATCTTCCATTAAAATCCCCGACATCCAAGGATGTCGGTACGCCATTAATAATTGTATCGGTGCAATCGAAAATTGACTTGGACAACCCTACGGAGTTTGCAAAATCATTCGTTGATCCGGATGGAATATATCCTATTGGTGTCTTGAATCCCTCTGTTATAAGCCCATCAATAACTTCGTTAAGAGTTCCATCTCCTCCTGAAACGACAACAACATCGACATCTCTACCATATTCCATAGCAAACTGTCTTGCATCGCCCCTGGCCATCGTCATCAAAACTTGCGTGATATATCCTGCATCAGAAAATCTTCCCACTATTTCCGACAAATGTTTTGGCGCAAGCATCATCCCGGATTTTGGATTCATTATCAATAATATTTTTTTTCTAT
>LFRM01364304.1_pt1 | contig 12294 bp, 8 predicted proteins | sample 618341 | NCBI WGS metagenome assembly LFRM01 (sample SAMN03654438, study PRJNA283298) | anaerobic digester metagenome | isolation source: pool of bioreactors CSTR01a, CSTR02a, and CSTR03a thermophilic anaerobic... | place: Denmark: Kgs. Lyngby | collected 2014-05-21
GAGACCGCCCTGGAAGAAGGCATGGTCTTCGCCCTGGAACCCAAATTTGTCTTCCCCGGGGAGGGGGTGGTAGGGGTAGAAGACACTTTTGCCGTTACCGCCGGAGGCCTGGAGCAGCTGACCCGGTTCAGCGATGATCTAAACGAGAATACCAGGGAAGTATAACCAACCTCCCGGCGCCCGGTACCATAGACAGAATGAACCCTTACAGTTTTCTTGCAAACCGCTTTTCCCGCCATGAAACGTCTTAACTCTCCCGGCACCGCCAGGGCCGGCAATCGGGATAACCGCCCTCCCGGCCTTTTTCTTTTGAAAAGGTTTTACCAGCATAGATTAAATTCGGGTCCTTGATCTGCGGGTTTAATTTCATCAACTCACTAACGGTAGTGCCGAATTTCTTGGCCAACGCAGACAGGGTGTCCCCGGCCTTGATAGTATAGTCCTTAGTCTTAGTCGAAGATGATGTGGTTGTGCTCTTTGACGAAGAAGAGGAAGCCGTCTTAGGTGCCGGTAGCAACGCTCCATAAGGATCAATCATCTGCGCCGGCATCTCTCCGATTATATCCCCGTAGCCGATGTTAAGCTGGTGCTGCTGGTAAGGGGTGAGCATGGTCCGTTCAAAGGTGTCAAGGGCTCTCGCCCACTGCGCAGCATCCCAGGCTTGGGACATTGAAGCAAGCTGTTGCGCCAGGGCCGTCTGATTCTGCCAGCCTTCCAAACCGCGCTGGTAGCTTAAATCCTGGAGTGCGGCAAGGTGTTGCTGGGTGAGCGTCCCACGCAGGGCTTCCAGTTGTTGTTGCTGCTCCTGGGCCTGCTGTTGAGTTAAGCCTAAAGCATTAGCCACGGCGGTAAGCTCCGCAGCCTCTTTAGCCTTCGCTTCCGATAGGGCCTGGTTGTAGTATTCCTGCCTTTGGGCCGCCAGCCAATCCGCCACCCCGGATCGGCCCGCACCCCTGGAGATAGCGCTTTCCAGATCGGTTGCAGCCTGTCTTTGTTCCGCCCTCTCCAAGGCCGAAGGCACCCCCGCATAAGCCGCCCTGATCCTCTCTTCCTGGCCCTGAGCGCTGGCTATAGCCTGCTCCAACGCCCTCTGCAAAGCCTGCTGTTGGGGATCCACCTGCAAGGAAGCATACCTTTCGGCCTGTTCCAACATTTGCTCCGGTGACTGCTGCCATTGAGGGACATTCTGCATTAAAGACTTGAGGGCTTCCTCGTAGGGAAACGGTGACGGCTTGTAGTCAGTAAGAGGATTCGGCGCAGTTGTTTGCGTGGCGGTTGTTTTTGGTGCCGTGACAGTTTTCGATGTTGCAGGCGTTGTAGTAGTAGATGTGGTAGTAGTCTTTGGCGCTGTGGTAGTTTTTGTAGTAGTCGTAGGAGCAGTGACCCTTAACGTTTCTCCGGGATAAATCAGGTTAGGGTTTCCGCTGCGGAGAGTATCCTTGTTCCATTCCCATAATTGCTGCCAGGTTGTGCCGTACTTGCCGGCGATCTTGGCAAGGTTATCCCCGCTTTTTACAGTGTAAGTTGACATCAGGTCCCACCCCCTTTTAGGTAATATAAAAACGCCCCGGTTGGAGCGTTAAAACCAAAAGCAGCCCCGCAGGACCGCTTAAGTATCCGCTATGTTTTTATCTTTACGGCAGAACGTAAATCTGCCGCTCAGGGAAGCGCACCTCGTAGGGAGCATCTTTGCCAAGCCAATTCAGCAAATCAAATTTCAGGGTATCGCCTTCCCGTTTGGGATTGATGATCACGTTCACCGGCAGCTGCCCCTTGAGTGATGGCTTGATGCCTTCATTCTCCCATTTCTCCCATGCTTCTACCAGATCGATGACTTCTGTAAAAGCATACTCCGTATCCTCTTCCCGCTTTTCCCAGGTGATGTAGCTGTATGGTCTGCCCGGCTTCGGCACGTAAAAATCACAATACAACTTGGTGCCCTCGAACCGGTAAACCATTCGGCCGCTGTCGCTACGCTGGGGACCGAGCATATAATCAACCTTAGCAAGCGCAGGCCAGGGCTCCGGCTCTTCCCCCAGCTCTTCCTCTTCTTCAGGCTCTGTCACAGGACCGCCGCTTCCTTCGTCCGGAGGAATGGGCGGATCATTGTCCGGCGAGGTGGGCGGATCACTTGGCGGTTCTGGAGAAACAGGGCCGCTACCCGATCCCTCCCCGGGTTCTTCCCCCGGCTCTTCAGGGTCGGCAGGCTCTTCCCCCTATAAGAACCAAGATTATTGCTGTTTTTTTAAGGGTAGATAGAGCCTTAAACTTCTTCAGCATAAAAATACCACCTCCTCTGGGGCAATAATACCATAGATTAACAATATTTTCAATTTAGCCCCAGTTCCGCCGCTATATCCATCAGCAAAGCCCGGAGTTCATCGGTCGTCTTTGCCGTAGTCAGACCGTCTTTGATCCGGGTTCGCCGGGCCTGTTGTTCCTGCTTCGCCGCCATCCAGGCTGCCTTAAAATGCTGTCAAGGCGTCTCAAGGCAAGCCTTCAGTCTCAGCCTCTTTCTTTTTCCTGGAGAAAAACCCCGGCAAAACAACCCGCCAGGGTCAAGACCAGCCTTCCCGGCATAGATTATATTATTGGGCACAAGCAAACAAAAAGGGGGAAGCGGGATGAGCGGTATCTGCGGTTTTGTCTCCAGGGAAGGGCTGCCCCCGGAAAGCGGGGATATTATCCGGGAAATGAGCCGGAGGCTGGCCCACCGCGGGCCTGATGGCGGCGGCTGCTACGTCGACGACCATGCGGCCCTGGGCCTCCGCCATCTGAGCACCGGCGGCCTCCAGGGCGCCCCGCCGCCCCTCCCCTTAACAGACGAAACGAGCCGCTGCGTCCTTGTTTTTGACGGCGCCATCTACAATCACCTTTCCCTGCGCCGGGAGCTGCAGGGCCGGGGCCACCGGTTTAAAACGGGAATGGACAGCGAAACGGTCCTCCACCTGTACCAGGAGATGGGGAGGAGCTGTGTAAGCCGGCTCAGGGGGATGTTTGCCTTCGCCCTCTGGGACAGCCGGGAGCGGCAGTTGTTCCTGGCCCGGGACCGCTTCGGCATCAAGCCGCTCTACTATGCCTGGCTGGGTTCAACCCTGGTCTTTGCCTCGGAACCGGAGGCCCTCTTTGCCTTTCCCGGGCTGAAGCCCGCCGTCAATCTGGAGATGCTCCCCCACTACCTCACCTTCCAGTACGTTCCCGATCCGGAAACCATGTTCCAGGGGGTCCGCAGGCTGCTCCCCGCCCACTATCTCGCCTGGGACTTCCAGGGAGCGGAGAGCAAAAGATACTGGCAGCTGCGCTTCAATCCCGTGAGCAAGCCCTTAAGCCACTTCATCGACCTGGCCGACAGCCTCTTGAAGGAGGCGGTGCGCCTGCACATGTCCGGCGACGTGCCCCGGGGGGCCTTCTTAAGCAGCGGGATCGACTCCAGCAGCATCGCGGCCCTCATGCGCCGCCGGGAGGAGGTCAACACCTACTCAGTGGGCTGCGCGGGCGGCCGGCATGACGAACTGGCCCCGGCCCGGGAGACCGCCTCCCTCCTGGGCACCCGCCACCGGGAAAAGCTAATCACGCCAGAGGAGTTCTGGAGCGAGCTGCCCCGGATCCTCCGCTGCCTGGGGGAACCCGTGGCCGACCCCGCCGCCATCGCCCTCTTTTTCGCCGCCCGCCTGGCGGCGGAAGAGGTCAAGGTGATCCTCTCGGGGGAAGGGGCCGACGAAGCCTTCGGCGGCTACCAGATCTACCGGGAGCCCTTGGCCGTGGCTCCCGTGCAGGGCCTGCCGGCCCCCTTGAAAAACTGCCTGCGAGGAGCCGCCGACCGCCTCCCCGCCGGGTTCAAGGGCAAAAACTACCTGCACCGGGCCACCGCCCCCCTGGAGAAGCGCTACTACGGCAACGCCCTGATCTTCCCGGAAGCAGAAAAAGAAAAGCTCCTCAACCGGGAGCTGTTCCCCACATGGTCTCCTGCCGGCAGCCTCACGGCGCCCTATTTTAAACGAAGCCGTCACCTGGACGACAGCACCCGCATGCAGCACCTGGATTTTTATACCTGGCTGCCCGGCGATATCCTGGTGAAAGCGGACCGCATGACCGCGGCCCATTCCCTGGAACTGCGGGTCCCCTATCTGGACCACCGGCTGGTGGAATTTGCCGCCACCATACCCCGCAAGTATAAGCTGGCCCGGGGAACCACCAAGTACCTTCTCCGGCGCACGGCCGCCGCCTACCTCCCCAAAGAAGTTTGCCGGCGGCCCAAGCTGGGCTTTCCCGTCCCCATCGCCGCCTGGATCAGGAAGCACTACTACGGCGACCTGGAGGCGCTCCTGCGCGGCAAAACCGCCGCCACCTACTTCAACCTCCCCTACCTGGAAGAGATGCTCTCCGCCCATGGGCAGGGACGGGCCGACTACGGCCGCCGCTTGTGGACCGTGGCCATCTTTCTTCTCTGGCACCAGCTCTTCCTGGAGCAGTAGCGGTAACAGGCCTCCTCCATCCCCCGGAGAAGATACCGGCCCCGGTCGCCCGGAAAAAACAGGCGCCGGGCTAAAGAGCCGCCGACAAGTGATGGGTGTCGTTGACGGTTTGCACCACGAAATGCGAACCGTTGTACTCCAGGAGGTTCAAACAGGCCGTATCCTGTCCCAGCCTCCAGAAGACGTTCAGCCCCGCCCCCAGGAGGCGGCACAAGATAACCTTGTTAACCACCTGGTGGGAAACCAGGATCATATCCCGGTGCAGGTTTTCCCGGGCCAGGCGGTAAAGGGCCTCCTCCGCCCGGTCGGCCACCGCCTCCAGCCCTTCGCCCCCGGGGAAGACGATCCCCGCCGGTTCCGTGGCCCATTTCTTCAACAGGTCCGGGTAGAGGCGGGCCACCTCCGTCTTCGGCATACCCTGCCACTCGCCAAAATTTAAGTCCCTAAAAGCCGGTTCCGGATGCAGTTCCTGGACCGGGATTTCGGCGGCCACAATTTCCGCCGTCTCCCGGGCCCGGGCCTGGGGGCTGCAGTAAATAACAGGATCCTTAAGGCCCTTTCTTTTTAAAGCCCTGCCGGCATCCCGGGCCTGTCTTCTTCCCACGTCATCCAGGGGCACATCCAGGGTGCCTCTAAACACCTCTTCCTTGTTCCAGGCTGTTTGCCCGTGTCTGAGCAGATAGATCCGTCCCATTTTTTTTTTCGTCCTTTCTTTGATGGCTCGGCCAGGATTTCTCCCAACTCCGCTATTCTTTCCTTATCTCCTTTAGGCGACGCCCGTGGCGCCTTGCGCGCCCGCCGGCAGCTGGGGCGCCGCCGCTTCCCGGGCCCCAAGCCTTGTTCGGGACCTGGTGCCTTTAATAGGCCGGTCTTTCCATATTTTCTTACCGGGGACTGGAAGTATCCCCGGCCAAAGAAACCGCTAAGGAAGTAAAGCCGATCCTTGTCCTTTTCTTCCCGGGTACTGGGAAGTATCCCTTTCCACCCGGGCCACTATTAAGTTGCAAACCTGCCCCCGGCAGGCTCGCCTTCGCCTTACCAGGGCTTAACCCGGGCCCGGCGCAGGCGAATGGCGTTGGTTACCACGGTGATGGAGCTGGTGGCCATGGCAATCTCGGCAATCACGGGATGCAGCAGGCCCATTACCGCCACGGGAATGGCCACCAGGTTGTAGGCAAAGGCCCAAAACAGGTTCTCCCGGATCTTGCGGAAAGTTTTATGGGAGACGTTGATGGCCGTGATCACCGCCGCCAGATCGCCGCGGACCAGGGTCACATCCGCAGCCTCGATAGCGATGTCCGTTCCCGTCCCCAAGGCGATGCCCACGTCGGCCTGGGTCAAGGCGGGAGCATCGTTGATGCCGTCCCCCACGAAAATTACCCGCTGCCCCTCTTCCTGCAGCCGCTTAACCTCCGCCGCCTTCTCTTCCGGCAGCACCTCGGCCAGAACCCGGTCAATGCCCGCCTCCCGGGCGATGGCCGCCGCCGTGGTCCGGTTGTCCCCGGTCAACATGGCCGTTTGGTAGCCCAGGCGGTGCAGCTCCTTCACCGCCCGGGCGGCATCGTCTTTAAGAGTATCGGCCAGGGCGATGGCCCCCGCCGCCTTCCCCTCCACGGCCAGCACCATGACCGTCTGGCCCTGCTGCTCCAGCCCTTCAAGCACTTCCTCCAGGGGGTCAAGGTCAATCCCCTTTTCCGCCAGCAGCTTGCGGTTCCCCAAAAGTACTTCCCGCTCCTCCACAACTCCTTGGACGCCCTTGCCGGGCAGGGCGGTAAAATTGTCCGCCGCCGGGACAACCAGCCCCACTTCCTCCCCGGCCCTGGAGACAACGGCCCGGGCCAGGGGATGCTCCGAGTTCTGTTCCAGCCCCGCCGCCAGCCGGAGCAGTTCCTTTTCCCCAAAGCCTTCCCGGGGGTAGAGCCCCGTAACGGTAGGCTCTCCCCGGGTCAAAGTCCCCGTCTTATCGAAGATAATGGTCTTGGCTTCCAGCATGGCCTGTACCGCCGCCCCGTGGCGAATCAGCACCCCGTTCTCCGCCCCCAGGCCGCTGCCCACCATCAAGGCCGTGGGCGTAGCCAGACCCAGGGCGCAGGGGCAGGCAATCACCAGGACGGCCACCATGGCCCCGATGGCCAGGCTCAACTGGTCCAGCCGCGGGTCGACCCAGGGAATATAGGGGGCCGCCGCCTCCACCAGGGCGCGGGTGGCCCCCGGCAGCAGAAGCCACAGCAGCAAGGTGGCCAGGGCCAGGCCGATTACCGCCGGCACAAAACGGCTGGTAATCCGGTCCGCAAAATCCTGGATGGGCACCCGGGTCCCCTGGGCCTCCTCTACCAGGCGGATTACCCGGGCCAAAAAAGTATCTTTGCCCACCCGGAGGGCCTCCACCTGGAGAACCCCTTCCAAGTTGATGGTGGAGCCGATCACCTGGTCCCCCGGGCCTTTGGCCACCGGCAGGGACTCCCCGGTAGCCATGGATTCGTCGACGCTGCTGCTTCCCTGCACCACCACTCCGTCGGTGGGAATCTTCTCTCCCGGGCGCACGATCATCAACTGCCCCACCTGGACCTGGTCCAGGGGAACCCGGATCTCTTCGCCTTCCACCAGAATATTGGCCGTCTTCGCCTCCAGCTCCAGCAGCTTGCGAATAGCCTCGGAAGCCCGCCCCTTGGCCCTGGCCTCCAGGTAGCGCCCGGTAAGGTGAAAAGCCATGATCATGGCGGAAATACCGGCATAGTTGGCCACCGGAAGGAAGAAGTGAAGGGGGCCGGTACAAAAAGCCACCAGTGTACCCATGGCGATCAAAACATCCATGTTGGCGAAGCGGTTCCGCAGGGCCTGCCAGCTGCCCTTGAAGGTGTTCCAGCCGGGCCAAAGGAGCACCGGGGCGGACAGCACAATCATGCCTATATGCATGGCCAGGTGGCCGAAAGGAGCATACTGAAAGAGCATCTCCGGGAGCATCCAGATGATGATGGGCAGGGTGAAAGCCCAGGCCGCCAGCATCCGGCGGCGGGCCTCCCGGTAGTGGCGTTCCTCCGCCGCTTCCCCGCGGTCAGTCCCTTGGTCAATCTCCGCCGTTTCAAAACCGGCCCTGGCTACCGCCTCCCGGAGGGCCCCGGGGCTGATCTGCCCCGGATCGTAGGTCACCACGGCCTGGCCGCCGGCCAGGTTAACCCGGGCCTCCAGCACCCCGGGGAGCTCTCCCAGCACCCCTTCCGCCCGGCGGACACAGCCGGCACAGCTTAAATTGGTAATCCGGAACAGGTCCCGCTTTCTCTCCGGAACCACCCGGTAGCCGGCCTCCTCTACCGCCCGGCTCAGCCTCTCCAAGGCCACTTTTTGGGGATCATAGCGCACGTAGGCCTTCTCCGTAGCCAGGTTAACCCGGGCCGTCTCCACGCCCTCAATCCCGCCGAGAATGCCTTCCAAGCCCCGGGCACAGCCGGCACAGTGCATCCCTTCAATGCGCAGTTCCGCTTCCTGCAGGTTCATATTCACCATTCCCGCTTAAAATTGCCGTCCTTTTCTCCCGACTTTTCCTGCCCGACAGCTTTACCCATCTCCAGGCGCCGGGGAGGGCAGCCCATACCGATCTTGGATCTTTTTTTATATTATAGCTTCTTTTTCAGCTTTTTTTGAACCCCTTCCTCTCCCGGGTCTGCGCCCCCCGTCAAATGGCCGGGCTTCTTCCTTCCAGGATTTTTCCTTCCGGCCCCCTTTCCGGCCCAATTATGGCCCAATTATTAAGTTAGCTTAACGGCATATCCTGGGGAAATATGTTAAAATACTATAAAAAATGGCGAATTAAAGGTGCAGCCATGGGCGCTCCTGGAAAAAAATCGACGGCAAGGCTTCTTCCGGTACTTCTGCTGATCCTCACCCTGCTGGCCGTGGGCAGCAGCTTCTGCTTCTGGCTGGCCTGGGGAGACACCGTGGACATCATGCTGCAAGCCGGCGACATCTCCACCGTGGGTCCGGCGCTGGTTAAAGATCTGGAAGGACGCCGGATCGATTATGTGCCTCTGGAGAAGATGCCGAAGCACCTGATCCAGGCCATTATCGCCATGGAAGACGCCCGCTTCTTCGATCACAAGGGCGTCGATTTTTTAGGCATAGCCAGGGCCATGGTGGTAAACTTGCATTCCGGAAAGGTGCTCCAGGGCGGCAGCACCATCACCCAGCAGCTGGCCAAAAACCTTTACCTGGACCACAGCCGGACGATCCAGAGAAAACTGCTGGAAACCCGCATCGCCCTGGCGCTGGAAAAGAAGTTCAGCAAAGAGCTAATCCTGGAGATGTACCTCAACCAGATCTACTTTGGCGAGGGGAACTATGGAATCGGCCGGGCGGCGGCCCATTACTTCAACAAAGAAGTGGCCGACCTCTCCCTGGGCGAAGCAGCGGCCCTGGTGGGCATAGTGCAGGCGCCCAATGCCTACTCGCCCTCCGCCGCCGGCTGGGAGGCCGTCTTTGCCCGGCAGAAGCTGGTGCTGCAGCGCATGATCGAGCTGGAGATGGTCACGGAAGAAGAGGCCCGGGAAGCCACCCTTTTGGCGCTGGAGTACCACCCCTAAACCCTCCCCCTTCATTTTCCCCGCTCTTGCGGGCGCACCGGGGCTTTTCCAAGCTGCCCTTTCGGCAAAAAGGCGCCGGCAAAAATAGTCCGGCGCCTGCACATTTTTGGGAAAGCGGCTTCGTTATCTATTCTAGGGCCCGCAGGACAGCATCGCCCTCTCCTCTTTGCGGTCCGCAGCCCGGCAGCGGCAGCGTTCCTCCCAGAGCCGATCCGCCGTTGGGGCCCACCTTCTTGCCGCGTCAACGGTTTTGGCACACAGGGAATCCACCTCTTCGGGCGCTTCCAGGTCGGTAGAATGGGCGCCCGATTCCTTTACCATGGCGGCCAGGGCTTCCGGATTGTCCAGCAGCGGGCAGGGCCGCAGGTGGTTGTCGTTGAAAGGCTGCCGGCGGCGGTAAGCCATAAAGAGCGGCGAGCGCAGCGCCTCCAGCAGCGATACCTGGTGAATGTTGACGTTGGAGTAGTGAATGAAGGCACAGGGCTCCACGTCACCGGCGGCGTTGATATGCAGGTACTGCCGCCCGCCGGCAATGCAGCCGCCGGTATACTCGCCGTCATTCCAGAAATCAATGGCAAAGATGGGCTTGGTCTCCCGGATTTCCCGGATGCGGCGGTACATGTACGCCCGCTGCTCGGGGGTAGCCAGGAAGTCGGTGCGGGCCTCCCGGCCGACGGGCATATAGGTGAAATTCCACATGAAGCGGCAGCCCCGGGCAATCATATCGTCCACAAATTCGTCCGAGGCGATGCTTTCCGTGTTATACCGGTGATAGCAGGTGGAGCAGCCGAAAAGAAGCCCGTACTCCTTCATCCGCTCCATGGCGGCAATTACTTTCCGGTAAGTGCCTTTGCCGCGGCGCATATCGGTAGCCTCTTCATCCCCCTCGATGGAGAAGGCCAGGGCGAAGTTGCCCACCCGCAGCATCTCCCGGCAGAGCTCGTCATCCACCAGGGTCCCGTTGGTGAAAGCAAAGAAGTAGCAGTCCTGGTGGGCCTCGCAAAGCCGGATTATATCCTTCCGGCGCACCAGGGGTTCACCACCGGAAAAAATGTAAAAATGGACTCCCAGCTCCTTGCCCTGGCGGCAGATAGAATCCAGGGTCTCGTAGGAGAGGTTGTTTTTCTTTTCGTACCGGCCGGCCCAGCAGCCGATGCAGGAAAGGTTGCAGGCGCTGGTGGGGTCCATCAAGATAGCCCAGGGGATGTTGCAATCATACTTTTCCTCCAGGGCATGTTTGCGGGACAAGCCAAAAAGATTGGCGTTGATCATGAAGCTTTCCATTAATTTGCGGATAACCCTCTTATCCACTTCCTGAAACAGGTTTTCGGTCAAGCGGCGCCAGTTGCTGTCCTCGTCCAGCAAGGCGGAACGGATAGCCTGGATTTTCTGGGCTTGCTGCTTCCCCGGATCAAGCTTTTCCGCCAGGTCGAACATTTTGGGCAGCTTCTCCAGGGGGCGGTCCGACAAGTAGCGCAGCAACAGTTGCACTCCTGCCCTTTGCACACTTTTCATTTTATTTATGCCTCCACTTCAGTTATAGTTTTTAGTATCGATAAGGAGTTATTACTGACTAAACGTTCAGTCAATAAACTCCTAGAATAAGCCCACCGAAGTCCAGGAACTGCTTTCTCCCTTAAGATACTGCTATAAACATATTAAGGCCTGGTCTTAATGGCGTTATGCATCAAATAACTGCTTTCGCTAATTAAGGAATTAAGGACAATTTGAACAGAACGGACAAATGAACTGCGCATCTCGCTGTCGCTGAGAGAACTGATCTCCTGGTAGTCATCAAAGTAGGCGGCAAAACTGACCAGGGGGATAATGGAAAAGAAGAAAAGAAACAATTTCAGATCATCGGTATAGTAAAACTCTCCTTCGCCCTGAGAGATTGTTTTCAATATCGGCGCATCTTCCCCCAATTTCAGCATCTGAAACAGCTTGCTTTGGTGTTTGTCGCCTTTAAGGGACTCCAGAGTCAAAATACGAATAATTGCTCTATTTTCCAAGGCAAAATCCAACAACTGCTCAATATACTTATGAGCGCTTTGCAAGAAGTATTCCACCGCTTCCTGGTTGGCAAAACGCAGCCGGCCCTCCTCCATCTTCATTTGCCCCTCTTTGATCATCTGCATAAATATCTCCCGAAGAAAATCCATGGCAATGGAGGCGGCGCTGTCCAGGAGCGATTGAACCAGGTGGTCCAAGATCTCCTCCTTGCTTTTGAAGTAGTAGTAGATCAACGCTTTGGTAACCCCGGCTTCATCGGCGATTTCATTAACGCGCGTGGCATCGCATCCTTTTTGAGAAAACAGCTTGATGGAAGCGTTGATGATCCTCTCTTTGGCGTCCAGCTTGGAAGTATCTTTCAACGGCCCGCCTCCTGACTGACCGGTTATTCAAGTTAATTATATAATATCTTGCCTTTTATTTGCAACCAGATTAGGCAAATTTAACTTAATTAACGTTTAGTTAACGTTTCATGCCGGCTGTCCTGTTCCTCCCCGGGCGGAAAACCAGGTAATGACCGGACCGCCCTGGGAAAAAGCTTGAAGCGCTCCAGCAATCCGGGCGGGAAAACAAATAAACAGCCGGGCTGCCCTGGAGAAAGCTTAAAGCGCTCCGGCAGTCCCGGCTGGAAAAACAGAACAGAACAAGACCCCAAAAGGACCCGGCGGCGATGCCGGAATTAGGCGCGCCGCTCCAGCATCTGCCGGGCCTGGAAAACCAGCCCCTCGATCATCTCGTCGCGGCCGGCGTTTTCTTTCCCGTCGTAGTAGACGGTGATCACCGGGAGCCCCAGCTCCTGGCGCAGCATCCCCTGCTGCGCCTCCACGTACGAGCCGGGCATACAGGTAAAGGGGGCCACGAAGACCGCCCCGGCGGCACCGCTGCGCTGGGCGATGGCGGCGGCGCGCCCGATGGTCATCGGCGGTTCACCCCCGTAGTGCGAAGAGATGTAGCGCCCGGCCCGCTCCATGATCTCCTCCGGCCCCGGCTCCTCCAGGTCGTGCAGCAGCCCCGCGGCGGCCTGCTCCAGGCGGGCCTCGTCCCGCCGCGCCAGGCGGTTGATGGCCGCGTAGCCGCTCTTCAGCAGGTAGCCGGGCAGGGTGGGGCGCAGGGCGTGGCGGTCGCAGGCTTCCCGGTACCAGATATAGGCGGTGTAGCTGAACAGTTCGCTGGCCGGAGCCAGGCAGGCTTCTCCCCCCGCCGCTTCGATCTTGGCGATAATCTGCTCG
>LFRM01399039.1_pt2 | contig 12294 bp, 10 predicted proteins | sample 618341 | NCBI WGS metagenome assembly LFRM01 (sample SAMN03654438, study PRJNA283298) | anaerobic digester metagenome | isolation source: pool of bioreactors CSTR01a, CSTR02a, and CSTR03a thermophilic anaerobic... | place: Denmark: Kgs. Lyngby | collected 2014-05-21
AGAGTATGATCAGGAAACTGAGAGTGTTCGGATCTCTGTAAGGGATACAGGCCCGGGTGTTGCTGAGGATGTGCTTCCCCATATTTTTGAACCTTTTTATAGTTCCAAGGAAAAGGGGACAGGCCTGGGGCTTTATGTCTGCCGGGAAATAATCCATAACCATGGAGGCAAGATTCAGGTTGTCAATAATTCTGATAGGGGTTGTACAGTCACCATAATTTTGCCTAAAATAGATATTAGTTAGTGGTTAGTGGTTGTGCATAAAAATGGTATAATACCAAATAATAGGATAAGGAGTCTAAAGAGGAGAATGATATGCTGCTAGAACATTTAAGAAATACTATTTACCAGGATTTAAAGGATGCAGCTTTAAAGGCTCGGGAGGAAGGTCTGCTGGAATTTGAGGAACTTCCGGTGTTTGTTCTGGAAAAGCCCAGGGAAAAGGCCTATGGTGATTTAGCTACCAATTTGGCCATGGTCTTAGCCCGCCCCGCCAAGAGTGCACCCAGGAAGATCGCTCAAATAATCCTGGATCACTTTCCTACAGAGAGCAACCGGGTGATACGCTGTGAGGTGGCAGGGCCTGGGTTTATCAACCTTTTTCTCGACCCATCCTGGGTTTATGATGTGATCCCTGAAGTTGAGGAGATGGATGAACAATATGGGTATTCCAACATTGGTGAAGGGGAAAAAGTGCAGATTGAGTTTGTAAGTGCTAATCCCACTGGCCTTTTGCATATGGGGAATGCCCGGGGGGCAGCTCTGGGTGATACACTGGCCAATATAATGGCTGCTGCCGGTTTTGAAGTTACCAGGGAGTTTTATATCAATGATGCAGGAAATCAGATCGAAACCTTCGGCCGTTCCCTGGAGGCCCGCTACCTGCAGCTGCTGGGCCGCGATGTGCCCTTCCCAGAGGACGGTTATCCGGGAGAGGACCTGATCGAATCTATGAGGGGCTTTATCTCACAGGTGAGGGATAAATACCTGAAAGTGGCTCCCCAATTGCGCCGGGAGATTTTGGTGAAGTACGCCTTAAAAGAGAAGCTGGAACAGATGAAAAAAGATCTTGCCTCTTTCGGGGTTTATTATGATGTTTGGTTTTCAGAACAGACCCTACATGATTCCGGTGCTATTGAGGATGTTTTAAAGGAACTCCAACAGAATGGTTACCTTTATGAAAAGGATGGCGCTATCTGGTTCAGATCCACTCTGTTCGGTGATGAAAAGGATGAGGTGGTGGTGCGCAAGAATGGCGTGCCAACCTATTTTGCGGCAGATATCGCCTACCATAAGAATAAGTTTCAGCGGGGGTTTGACCGTGTAATCAACATTTGGGGTGCTGATCACCACGGCCATGTGGCACGCCTCAAAGGAGCCATGGGTGCTTTAGGCTATAACCCTGACCGGCTGCAGGTGATCATCATGCAGTTGGTGCGGCTGTTCAGGGGAGGGGAGCCGGTGAGAATGTCCAAGCGCTCCGGAGAGTATATTACCCTGCGGGATCTGATCGATGATGTGGGTAAGGATGCGGCACGCTACTTTTTTGTGAACCGCAGTTCTGACAGCCATCTGGATTTTGACCTGGACCTGGCCCGGGAACAGTCCAGTAACAACCCGGTTTATTATGTCCAGTATGCCCATGCCCGGATCTGCAGTATTTTGAAACAGGCGGGTGAGATCCCCAACTCCAAAGAGATCGATCTGAGTTTGCTCACAGATCCAACAGAACATGCCCTGTTGGAGGAGATCGCAGAACTGCCCAGAGAAGTGGGGTATGCTGCCCTCCATCTGGAGCCTCACCGCCTGACCACTTATGTGTATAACCTGGCTAACCTTTTTCACGGCTTTTATACAAACTGCCATGTGCTCAATGCAGAAGCTGGTCTGCGTGAGGCGAGGCTGGCTCTGGTCAATGCCTGCCGCATTACCCTGCGCAATACTTTAAGATTAATTGGAGTTTCAGCTCCGGAAAGGATGTGAAAGAATGATTATTCGCTGGCTGGGACATGCCTGTTTTTACTGTCAGGGGGAGGGTCTGGGGCTGCTCACGGACCCCTTTGATCAGCAGGTAGGTTATCCTCTGCCCGATGTTGAGGCAGATCTGGTTACAGTTAGCCATGATCACTATGATCATAATGCTGTTGATCTCTTGCCAGGGGAGCCGGAGGTGATCCGCAGGCCTGGCGAACATAAGTACAGGTCACTGCTTGTAAAAGGATATTCGGTTTACCATGATGAGGTAAAGGGTGCTAAAAGAGGAGAGAACATCATCTTCACCTGGGAGATGGATGGAGTTTGCCTCTGCCACCTGGGAGACCTAGGGCACCGGCTTGATGCCAAAACCATTGAGGCTGTCGGTGAGGTGGATATACTCATGGTACCTGTGGGCGGGGTTTATACTATCGATGCTCAAGAAGCCCTGGAGGTGGTTAAGCAACTCAAACCCAGAGTGGTAATTCCTATGCACTACAAGACCCCTCACCTTTCTTTTGAACTGGGAGCATTGGACAACTTCACCAGGTATTTTGAGAGAATACGCAGGGAAAAGCACTGGCAGGGTACAGCTGATGACCTTCCATCAGAACAGGAAGTAGTGGTGCTTGACTATCTGGGTTAGGTGCTTTTCCACCTTGACAATTTACGGTTACCAAGAGTAGAATTTGCTTTGTGTGGTAGTAATTATTAAATAAATATTATCAAACATCGCGATCTGATAGGGTTATCAGGAGTATAAAATGATGGGCTTGCGGTCACGATCCATTTGAATGTATTACATTAGGAGAAGAGGGGAAAGGATTTGACGAAGTTTATCTTTATTACAGGTGGAGTTGTTTCCTCCCTGGGTAAGGGAATTACTGCGGCCTCCCTTGGCCGTTTGCTGAAAAGCAGAGGGTTTTCGGTGGGCATCCAAAAGTTCGACCCCTATATCAATATTGACCCGGGAACCATGAGCCCCTACCAGCATGGTGAGGTTTTTGTAACAGATGATGGAGCAGAGACCGATCTAGATTTGGGACACTATGAGCGCTTTCTGGATCAGAGTTTGTCCCGGGGAAGCAATATCACTGCAGGCCGTATTTATGATGAAGTGATCCGTGAGGAGCGGAGTGGTTACTATAATGGGGGCACTGTCCAGGTGATACCCCATATCACTAATAAGATCAAAGATTATTGTAAAAGGATAGCTGATGAAGAGCACTCCGATGTGGTGATCACTGAGATCGGCGGCACTGTAGGGGATATTGAATCCCTTCCTTTCCTTGAGGCGATCCGTCAATTTAAAACAGATATCGGGCGGGAGCATGTGCTCTATATCCATGTAACACTGGTTCCCTATTTGAAAGCTGCCCAGGAATTGAAAACAAAGCCGACACAGCACAGTGTCAAGGAACTGCGCTCCATCGGTATCCAGCCTGATATTATTGTCTGCCGCTGTGAAGAGGCACTGTCCAGGGAATTAAAAGACAAGATTGCTCTTTTCTGCGATATTGATAAAAATGCGGTGATTGAGAATCCGGATGTTGAGTTCATCTACCAACTGCCCTTGATGCTGGAGGAACAGCACTTAGCAGAGATCGTTTGTGAACACCTTGGCCTTCCTCAGCGCAAGCCAGACTTGACTGAGTGGAAGGGTTTTGTGGACACCTATTTCAGCACAAAGAGAAGTGTCCGGGTAGCGGTTGTGGGAAAATATGTGGAAATGAAAGATGCATATCTGAGCATTGGACAGGCTTTGATACATGCTGGCCTGGCTCATGAAACCAAAGTGGAGATCATCCGCATCGATTCTGGGGATCTGGAACAGGGCGATGTCGGACAGTTCCTCTCCGGAGTTCAGGGGATTCTGATCCCCGGCGGTTTTGGGAGCCGTGGTGTGCTGGGCAAGATCAAGGCTGCCGGTTATGCCAGGGAAAACCGGATACCCTTTTTGGGTATTTGTTTGGGTATGCAGAGTGCAGTGATTGAGTTTGCACGATCTGTCTGCGGCCTAGAAGGGGCCAACAGCAAGGAGTTTGATTCCCAGACACCCCACCCTGTGATCGATCTTTTGCCGGGACAGGAAGGCAAAGAGAACACAGGCGGAAGCATGAGGCTGGGCAAATTCCAGTGCAAATTGGTACCAGGAAGCAGGGTTTATGCTGCTTATGGAGTGGATCTGATAGAGGAACGCCACCGGCACCGCTATGAGTTCAACATCAGTTACCGTGATCAGTTTACAGCAAAAGGGATGGAGATTACCGGTACCTCTTCTGATGGAGAACGGGTGGAGGTTATGGAACTGAGGGACCATCCCTGGTTTGTTGCCTGCCAGTATCATCCTGAATACAAATCACGCCCCAACAGACCCCATCCACTTTTCCGTGATTTTATCGGGGCAGTGCTCAAAATGAGCTGATCAATAAGCTATTGCCTTTTGTTTTGATTTTTTGTATTGTTATCAGAGTCAGAAAAGGTATGTTTAACATCAACCATCCAATAATCAACATATATGGGAGCGATTGGGGGAAGGGTTTTGTATAAAGTCCATTTGATAGATGAAGATAAGCGGGAAATGTACAATCGGTTTGTGCAAACCTCACTGCGCCCACACTTCCTGCAGACCTATGAGTGGGGTGAACTGAAAAGTGGTACCGGCTGGCGGCCACTGCGTCTTATGTTAACTAGAGATGATACCCCAATAGCTGCTATCTCCCTTCTGCAGAGAAAGCTTCCACTAATTGGAGGTTCGATCTTTTATGCGCCCAGGGGCCCTGTGATAGGAAAGGGCTGTGACAGTGAAGGTGAGGAGTTCTTCTGGCAGGAAGTTAAAAAACTGGGCAGGAAACAGGGTGCTATACTGATTAAGATCGACCCCGATATAACTGTTCAAGAAAGGGATGCAATAGCCCGTCTTGAAGATTTGGGGTTCAGACCTGCACAGTCGGTGGGTGGGTTCGGAGGAGTACAGCCCCGTTATGTGTTCCGTCTCGATATCACCAAAACAGAGGATGAACTGTTGGCCGGGATGGCCAGCAAGACCAGGTACAACCTGCGTTTAGCTGCCCGTAGAGGAGTCAAGGTTCGTACCGGAGAAAACAAAGATGATCTGCAGGTGTTTTATGATATTTTAAAGGAAACAGCAGAGCGTGACCGGTTCCTGATTCGGGACTATAGCTATTTTAAGAAGATGTGGGATCTGTTCATTGCTGCAGATACCGCCCGCCTGTTTTTAGCTGAGTACCAGGGAAAGGTAATTGCCGGTACCATCGCTTTTCACTGCGGAGACCGGGTCTGGTATCTGTATGGTGCATCCAGCAATCAGCACCGCAATGTGATGCCCAACTATATTCTGCAGTGGGAGATGATCCGCTGGGCCAAATCCCTGAACTGCACTGTTTATGATATGCGGGGGGTTCCCCCCAGTGGAGACCCGGACAATCCTTTAGCTGGTCTTTACCGTTTTAAAAAAGGGTTTGGAGCGGAGTTTACCGAATTCATTGGGGATTATGACCTACCTTTCTCCCCTGTACGGTATTTCCTCTGGCAGTGGGGGATGGCTGCCTATGAGAAATATTTGAATTATGTAAAACATAAACAGATGGGGCAGGAGGAAAACTGAAGCAAAAAGGAGAGTAGATTAACTGAAAGTGGAGATTGAAGAAAAAGCTAGACCAACATGGATAGAAGTAAATCTAGATGCAGTTGGACGTAATACCAGTCGAGTGAAGAAACTGATGGAGGATGGGGTAAGATTACTGGCAGTTGTGAAGGGTGATGCCTACGGCCTTGGCATGGTTCCTGTAGCTCACACTGTCATCAGCCATGGTGCTGATTTGCTAGGGGTTACTCACCCTGATGAAGGAGTAATTTTAAGGAATGAGGGTATTGATGCTCCGATTTTTATTTTTCGCCCTCTGCTTCCAGGTGAAGAGGAAGTTGTGATTAACTATCAGCTGATATCCTCGATCAGCAGTCTGCAGCAGGCTGAACGCCTCAGCGATAGAGCCAGGATCTGCGGGGTAAAGGTGCCCGTTCACCTGAAGGTGGAAACCGGTTTGGGAAGAACCGGTTTTTTGCCGGTTACCATTCAAGAGCATGCTGACAGGCTTTTTTCCCTGCCGGGCTTGGAATGGGAGGGGATCTATACCCATTTTGCCTCTGCTGCAGGGGATCCCCAATTCACCAGACAGCAGTTTCGGATTTTTCAGGATGTTGTAGATAACCTTAATAAACGGGGCATACAACTTCCCCTGTGTCATGTTTGCAATAGTGCTGCTGCCCTTCTCTATCCTGAAATGCGCCTTGATATGGTGCGCATCGGAACTCTTTTATATGGAGAAACCCCCCCCGGTGTTAAAGATGATCTTGGCCTAGAAAACACCTGGTCCTTCTGGAGCAGGGTGATCCATCTTCAGAAAGTGGAAAAGGGGATGAGAGTAGGTTATGGGAGAACCTGCCGGGTCTCTAGGGATACCACCATGGCGGTCATCCCTGTTGGGTACAGGGATGGGTTTGGAGTGGATGTTACCCCTCATCCTGCGGGGTTGATTGACTTATCCAAAGTTGTTGCTAAAATAATTTTAGGTTTTTTTGGGTTTCCGGTAGGAAAATTCTATGTAGACATCAACGGTATCCCTGCTCCTGTTTTAGGGAGGGTTGGCATGGAATTAACATGTGTTGATGTGGGTAAGATACCGGGTATAGAGCTGGGGACACCGGTGCGATTAATGGCAAGGCGCACAGTAATCAGAGAGTCAGTTCCCAAAAGGTATTGTATGCAGGAGACTGCCGGCAGCAGTGATACTCAACCTATGTAATAAAAACAACAGCTAGTGCATTCATTATCAGAAATAATAAAAAGGATTTAACAGATCAATGGAGAATTAGATAGAGATTGCAAAAGCCTGCGGCAGTGGCGGAGGAGGTATCAGTAATGATCATACAAACCATAAATGTGGTTGCTTTACGCTGCCCTGAATGCGGTAAAATAAAATATCACACATTATCTTTTTTTTCTTTTAAAGACAATCAGCCCCTGCGTTTCAGCTGTGATTGTGGGACACAACTTCTTTCTATAGCTACCAAGGATCGCAAGCTCTACTATCTGCAGTTGGACTGTCTGATGTGTGAAACAAAACACCTTTATCATTATCTTTTCAAGGACCTCTGGTCAGCTGAGGTATTACCTCTCTATTGTGAGGATACCGGTCTTGAAATAGGGTTTATTGGACCGCTGCAGAAGGTGAGGCAGAGCATTGCCCGGCAGGAAAAGTCCCTGCGGGAGATGGCTGAGGATCTGGGTTTTTCCGATTACTTTGCCAATCCTGAGGTTATGTATGAAATTTTAGATGATCTGCATAAACTAGCAGCGGAAGGTAAACTGTCCTGCCAGTGTGGAAATATGGATGTGGAAGTTGAGGTTTTTGCGGACCGGGTGGAGCTCCGCTGTCCCAGCTGTGGGGCATTGGGAATCATAGGGGCGGAAACCAAAGATGACCTGAAGGCCATGAAAAATATTTGGGAGATCGTGTTGAAGACAGGTACTCTGCAGTGGCTCTGCCGCGGTAAGGCAAAAAGAAGGAGAAAGTCCAAGGAATAAAGGGGGTATCACCCTTGAGCCTTGTGAGTTCTGCTGAGCTTTTGAAAAGAGCAGATGCAGCAGGCTGTGCAGTAGGTGCTTTTAACTGCAACAATATGGAGATCTTGCAGGCTATTATCTCCGCCGCTGAGGCTGAACAATCCCCTGTGATCATTCAGGCCAGCCAGGGGGCGATCAAGTACGCTGGTCTTGAGTACATCACAGCCATGGCACGTATGGCTGCTTTATCTGCCAGTGTGCCGGTAGCACTCCATTTGGACCACGGGACAGATTTCAACCAGGTGATTGAGTGCATCAGAGCCGGTTTTACTTCTGTTATGATCGATGGGTCTCACCTTCCTCTGGAAGAAAACATAAAACTGACCAGGAAGGTGGTAGAAGTGGCACATGCGGTAGGGGTTTCAGTTGAGGGGGAACTGGGACGCCTGGTAGGTACTGAAGATGAGATCAGTGTAGATGAAAGAGATGCCTTTTTTACTGACCCCCAGGAGGCTGTTGTTTTTGTCAGGGAAACAGGGATCGATGCCCTGGCTCCCTCCATCGGTACTGCTCACGGCCGCTACCGCGGAAAGCCAAAATTGGATTTTGACAGGTTGAAGCAGATCCGGGAACTGGTTGGGATTCCTCTTGTGCTGCACGGGTCCTCCGGTGTGCCTGCTGAGGACATCAGAAAAGCCATTTCCCTGGGTGTGCGCAAGGTGAATATTGATACAGATATCAGAGAGGGATTTGTAAAAGAGATGCGAAGAGTGCTGGCGGCAGAACCTGATGAAATTGATCCCCGCAAGGTATTAGGGCCGGCACGCTTAAAAGCTACGGAGGTGATCAGGGAAAAAGTCCGGCTGTTTGGTTCTGTAGAACAGGACGGGAAGTATTGAGCCAGGGGGTAAGAGTTAGATGGAGATTTATTTGGATACCGCCAATGTGGATGAAATTAGAGAGGCTGTTGATTGGGGTGTGATAACCGGTGTCACCACCAACCCCACTCTGATTGCCAGAGAGACCGGGCGTGACTTTCACGAAATAATCAAAGAGATCTGCGGTCTGGTTAAGGGTCCCGTTAGTGCTGAGGTGATCAGCCTGGATGTAGAGGGTATTCTAAGAGAGGCGAGGGAACTGGCAGCTTTAGATCCCCATATTGTTATCAAGATCCCGGTGACAGAGGATGGATTGGCTGCGGTGAAGGTGCTGTCCAGTGAAGGGATCCGTACCAATGTAACACTGGTTTTTAGCGCTCTGCAGGCCTTGTTGGCCGCACGGGCCGGTGCCACTTATGTCAGCCCTTTTATCGGCCGGATCGATGATACCGGCCAGGATGGGTCGGATGTTTTGGGTGATATTATGGATATTTTCCAGAGTTACCAGCTGGAAACCAAGGTGATCGCTGCTAGTATCCGTCATCCCCGCCATGTCCTGGAGGCAGCGCTACTTGGGGCAGATATCGCCACTGTGCCCTTCAAGGTGCTGAAAACCATGTTCCGGCATCCCCTTACAGACCGCGGGATAGACCGTTTTCTTGCTGATTGGGAGAAAGTTATTAAAGGTTGATATTTTCTACTTGACTATAATAATTATTACTGGTAAAATATACAAAAACTAGCGAAGTCGGCTTTTTCCCCTATATATTCTTAAAGCCTTAACAGCTGTAGTTCTTATTTTTTATTACCTTCCTTTGGTAACCCGCAGATTTAAGGGAAATCAAATTAATTATATAACTGCCGTTATATAAAGATCCTGCCTGGAGGAATCAATTTCTCTGACATCATTAAATATACCCAGGAACTAATTTTTTATATTTAAATACATTAAACAGGAATGGTGATATGGACTTGAATATTACAGAGTTAGAGCAAAAGACCATGGCTGAACTCTACAAAATTGCCAAAGAGTTGGAGTTAAGCGGATATTCCCGGCTGCGTAAAAAGGAACTGATCTTTGAGATCATGAAGGCACAAACGGAAAAGGATGGGCTTCTCTTTGCCCAAGGTATTTTGGAAATCCTTCCTGATGGCTACGGTTTTCTGCGCCCTTTCGCCTATCTGCCCAGTCATGATGATATCTATGTTTCACCTTCCCAGATCAGGCGATTTGACCTGCGTACCGGGGACCGGGTAGCGGGACAGGTGCGTGCTCCCAAAGAAACTGAGCGCTTTTTTGCGCTGCTGCGGGTGGAATCGGTCAATGGTTATGACCCTGATGAAGCCTCCCACAGGCTCCATTTTGACGCCCTGACTCCTATTTTCCCCAATAGCCGCCTGACCATGGAAAGTGAAGAGGTGACCGATATCTCCTGCCGGATCATCGATCTGGTGGCACCTTTGGGAAAGGGGCAGAGAGGCCTGATCGTTGCTCCCCCTAAGGCAGGTAAAACATACCTACTCAAGAAAATCGCCAATGCCATCACAAAGAATTACCCTGATGTTTACTTGATGGTGCTGCTCATTGACGAACGCCCGGAAGAGGTTACAGATATGCAGCGTTCTGTGGAAGGTGAAGTGATCAGTTCCACCTTTGATGAGCCACCGGAGAACCATGTCAAGGTATCGGAAATGGTTCTGGAGAGGGCGAAAAGGCTGGTGGAGCACCAGCGTGATGTGGTAATTCTTTTGGACAGCATTACCCGCCTGGCCAGGGCTTATAATTTGGTTGTCCCTCCATCAGGCCGCACACTGTCCGGGGGAGTTGACCCCACAGCTTTGCATAAACCGAAGAGATTTTTCGGAGCAGCCCGCAACATTGAGGAGGGGGGCAGCCTTACTATCCTGGCCACAGCACTGGTGGAAACCGGCAGCAGGATGGATGATGTGATCTTTGAGGAGTTCAAGGGTACAGGGAATATGGAGTTGGTATTGGACCGAAAACTGGCGGAAAAACGCATTTTCCCTGCTCTTGATGTGAAACGCTCAGGTACAAGGCGGGAGGAACTGCTGCTCAGCAAAGAGGAATTGGAATTAGTCTGGAACTTCAGAAGGACATTTGCCAATTATGGTACAGGTGAGAGTATAGAAATGCTGATGGATGCAATGAAAAAGACAAAAGCAAACAGTGACCTGCTACGGGCACTGCCGCAGCTCTTTAAGGAGTAAGCCTGCTTACAAATCTGCCAGCCTCAGGATTATATCTGTCTCCAGGATGCAGACATATCATACCCTAGAATGTATAAATACCAGTATGTGGGTAAAAATAGCAGTAGATTATGGCTTTAGCGAGGTGATAGATATGCAGAGCAAAAAGGCCATTATCTGCTGCCTGGCAGTACTGATGGGGCTGGTGATCCCCTTTCATCAGGCTGCCGGTTATTTTGCGGAGGATAGTTTTACAGCATACTGGAATAAAGAATCGGTCGCAAAGGTGTCCGGGGAAGCTGTTTCTCCTGTTTATACTGTTAAGCCTGGTGATACCCTGTGGAGTATCAGCCGCGTTTTTGGGGTCAGTTTAAGTGAGCTTAAAGCGGTAAATAGGATCCATGATGGGGATCTGATCAGAGTTGGGCAGATTCTGCAGCTCCCGGAAGTGAGAACACACCGGGTGTCCAGAGGAGAAACTTTGTGGAGCCTGTCACGCCGCTATGGGACCAGTGTGGGTCAGCTGATGGATCTGAATCAGATAACTGACCCGGCTTCTCTGAAGGCTGGGCATGAGTTGATCATCGCCGGAAACAGTAAAGGAGCACAGCCGGTTGCAGGACAGGTAAAAAAGATGGTTTTTGTCTGGCCCCTCAAAGGCAGGATTACCTCTCAATACGGACCCCGTAATGGGGAGTTTCACCATGGTTTGGATATCGCCGGTGAAATGGGAGAATTGATCAGAGCCGGTGAAAATGGTGTGGTAACCACTGTCGGTTATCTTCCCTTTTACGGTAATACAGTGATTATCGACCATGGTGGGGGATATAAAACACTGTACGGACATATTTCAGAGTATCTGGTTAATAAAGGTGATACAGTAGAAAAGGGACAGCCCATCGCCAGGGTTGGTTCTACAGGCAGATCCACAGGCCCTCACCTCCATTTTGAAGTGAGGATCAACAACAAAACAGTAAACCCCATCCATTATCTGGACAGCTAATGAGCATTTAATGGAACACTACCGCACGCCTTTTGGTGTGCGGTAGTTGCTTTATCGTCTTATTATTTTATACTTAAATAAGCAATCAGTGGCATTAAAAAGCATTGCACTGTTAAAGCTGATAAAGGGTAGAGGAGGAACTGAATGAAGCATATCTTTATTGTTAATCCTGCTGCAGGTCCGAGAAATGCTTTTGATGAGATTAAAAATTCGCTGCGGAAATATGATGGAAAGCTGGACTATGAAATTTATACAACAAAAGGCAGAGGGGATGCTGTAAGTTTTGTTAAAAACCGGTGCAGCACCCATTGGGGGAAAGTTAGATTATATGCATGTGGGGGGGATGGAACGCTAAATGAGGTTGTAAATGGGATAGCAGGTTTTCAGCAGGCAAGTGTCAGCTGTTATCCTTGTGGAAGTGGAAATGACTTTGTAAAGTACTATGGTGGGAAGGAAAAGTTTCTTGATATAGACAAGCTTATTCATGCATCAGAGAAAACCATCGATTTGATAAAGGTTTCTGATAGATATTGCATCAATGTATGTCATTTTGGTTTTGATACTTGTGTTGCCGAAACAGTGGCTAAATTGAAAAGGAAAAAAATCATTGGCGGTAAAAATTCATATATTGCGGCTGGGTTTAA
>LFRM01406050.1_pt1 | contig 12294 bp, 18 predicted proteins | sample 618341 | NCBI WGS metagenome assembly LFRM01 (sample SAMN03654438, study PRJNA283298) | anaerobic digester metagenome | isolation source: pool of bioreactors CSTR01a, CSTR02a, and CSTR03a thermophilic anaerobic... | place: Denmark: Kgs. Lyngby | collected 2014-05-21
ACAATTCTTTATCTCATTTGAAGATGATTTAATGAAAAGATTTGGAACTGACCGAGTTAAAACTATGATTCAAAGTGTTGGTTATGATGAAACTCAACCACTACGTTCAAAAATGTTTTCAAAAAGTATTGAAAGCGCTCAAAAAAAGGTTGAAGGTAATAATTATGATATGCGTAAAAGTTTATTAGATTACGACAATATTGTAAGTGAGCAAAGAAAAATAATATACGAAAAAAGAAATGTTGTATTAGATGCAGAAGAAATGAAAGAAATATCTTATACCACAATAAATGATTTCGTTGCTGGCTATATCGAAAGTCAAATACCTCAATCGGGAGTTTTAGTTGAAGATGATTATCAAAGTATGACTGATTATTTTAATAACAATTTTTTACGAAAAAACAAAATAGAAATCAAAAATATAAATAATTTAAAAGAAGACGAATTAATAGATTATTTATATGATCAACTAATTAATGAATATGAAACTAAATTAAAAGAGATCCCTTCTGAAATTAGTAATGACTTTGAAAGATATATATTTTTAAGAGTTATAGATGAAGCATGGGTAAAACATATAAGTTCTATGGAACATTTAAGAGAAGGAATTGGCCTTAGAGGATATGCTCAAACAAATCCATTACAGGCTTATGCACTAGAAGGATATGAAATTTTTGATCGAATGCTTGATACAATAGACTCATCTATCACAAACTTTTTAATGAAAGTAGAAATTAATCAAAATATAAAACCTAAGAAAAAAGAACCTATCATAACCAATGATGGAAAAGAAACTTTAAAAGCAGCTCCTAAGAAAAGCGACAAGATTGGACGCAATGATCCATGCCCTTGTGGAAGTGGTAAAAAATATAAACAATGTTGTGGAAAATAATAATGTTAAAAAGAGTTAATATGAAAACATAAAACTCTTTTTTCTTGATTAAATTTTGACTGTTTTCTAATTTTATGCTAGTATACATTCTCAAGTAGAGGTGTTTTTATGAAACAAATAAATAATTTTTTTAAACCTATCTTACAATCTATTATAAAGAGTTCAATAATGATATTAATTATCTGGAAAGTAATACTACCTAACTCTTTAGGAAAATTAACTGATAAATATGAAGAAATAAAAGAAAATTTCGAGTTTAGCGAATATTCCCCCAGTATAAAGTACCGAATAAATGATTTTTTAATTAAATTTGGTTTAAAAGAAAAACCTAAAAATTCAAATTTTCATTATATTGTTCATGATCCAAATGAAATGACTCAAATAGAAATAATTGAAAGTAATGATGATACATTTGAGTTAATAGAATCAGAGGATACTTTCGAACTAATAGAATCAGAAGATATATTTGAAAATGAAAATCCTATAACCTTAGAAGATATCTTAGGATTAGAGGATAACTTAGAATCATTAAATAATATGGATGAAGATATATTTATTAAGAAAAAAATATTAATTAAGAAATAATGCTAATTTTATATTTAATATGTTAAAATATTATTATAGATAGCGAGTGATTAATATGATTAAAACATATAATAAATTAGTTAGAGATAATATTCCTGAAATAATTAAAAGTAATAATGGAATTCCTAAAATAAGGACTTTAGATGATTTAGAATATAAAAAAGAATTAGAAATTAAACTTATTGAAGAATGTAATGAAGTAATAAGTACTTCTAATAGTGAAGAAAGAACTGAAGAATTAGCTGACGTTTTAGAAGTTATTAGATCTTTAGCAGTTTTAGAAAGCAAGTCTTTAGAAGATATAATAAAATTAGCTGATTCTAAAAAAACTAAACGGGGCGGATTTTCCCAAAGAATTTATTTAGAAGAAGTGGAAGAAGACTAAAAAAGAAAATTAATATTATTTTTCTTTTTCTTTTGGTATAATAATAATAGAGGTGCAAGTTAGATGCAAAGCGAAGAACTATTAAATAAAATAAAAATAAAATTAGAAAAAACTGAAATAATAGGGAGGTCACTTTGACCTTGAAAACAAGAAATTAAAAATAAAAGAATTAGAATTAGAATTAAGTGATGCCAGTACATGGAATAATCCAGTAGAAGGAAATAAAATCAATTCTGAATTAATTAATTTAAAAAAAGAAGTTTTAAGTTATGAGAATATTAAAAATGATTTAACTTCTTATCAAGAACTTTTAACTATTAGTGATGAAGAAACAATAGTTAATGAAATAGAACAAAATCTATTAGATATTAACAATAGACTTGAAGATTTAGAGTTAAACACACTTCTTAATGGAAAATATGATAGTTCTAATTGCTACTTAGAAATTCATCCTGGTGCTGGAGGAACTGAAGCTTGTGATTGGGCTAGCATGTTATTAAGAATGTATGAACAATTTTGTAGTAAGAATAATTATCAAATTGAATATATTAATATTCAAGATGGAGAAGAAGCAGGAATTAAAAATGCTTTAATTAAAATCTCAGGAAAATATCCTTATGGATATTTTAAAGGAGAACTAGGTGTCCATAGATTAGTTAGAATTAGCCCATTTGATTCTGGAGCTAGAAGGCACACATCATTTGCAGCTATATCAGTAATTCCAGAAATCATTCAATCAAATGATATAATAATTAAAGATGAAGATATAAGAATAGACGTTTATAAAAGTAGTGGTAAAGGCGGTCAAGGAGTAAATACAACTGATTCAGCAGTAAGAATTACACACCTATCAACTGGAATAGTTGTAACTTGTCAAAATGAAAGAAGCCAAATAAAAAATAAAGCTACAGCAATGAAGATATTAATAAGTAAATTAGAACAAATAAAAGAAGAAGAACATGAAAAAAAACTAAATAATTTAAAGGTTAATCAAAACATAGATTTTGGAAGTCAGATTAGAAACTATACTTTAGAACCATATAAATTAGTTAAAGATGTTCGTACAGGACATGAAAATACTAATGCAGAAGCTGTTTTAAATGGTGATATACTTCCATTTATGGAAGCATATTTAAGAATGAAGAGGTAAAAATGAAAAAATATTTAAAAATAATTAGCGGGTCATTATTAATTGCTCTTGCATTTAATATGTTCTTTTTGCCATATGAAATAATTCCCAATGGTATCTATGGATTTGCTTCCTTACTTAATTTTATAACAGGATATGATCCAGCATTATTTATAATAATCGTTAATTTATCCTTAATAATTATAAGTTTAATTACTTTAGGTTTACATAAATCTAAAGAATATGTTTGGCCAGGATTATTAATTCCTTTATTCATTTATATAATTAATATATTTAATCAATATTTTACACTAGATAGTATTGAAAAAATTACTGCTGTAATAGCGGGGAGTTTTATAACTGGAATAGGATATGGTTTAATATATAAAGAAGGTAAAAATGTTGGTGGAGTTGACATTATTCAAGATATTATTAATAGTGTCACTAAATATAGAAATTATTTACCTTCATACTTAATAGAAGGAATAGTGCTTCTATTAACAATTATAATTCTAGGTTTAGAGAGCATGATATATTCACTTATAGTTATAACAGTAGTAAGGTATATGACTACTAAATCAAAAGTAGGTATTAGTTCTAGCAAAACATTCTATATTATTACTACCAAAGAAAATGAAGTTAAAGAATATATTATGAATGAACTTAATCAAGATTTAACCGAGTTTAATATCAAAGGTGGATATAGTAAAAACAAATCAAAAATATTAATGACAGTAGCAGATACTAAAGGTTATTATGTATTAAAAGAAGGTATATTATTAATTGATCCAAAAGCATTTATTTCTATAACAGATAGTTATGAAGTAATAAATAAAAATTTAAGTATGTCTAAACAAAAGAAGAAAATAGATGTATAATTTATTTTTTAATACAAAAATAGGGATATTGGAGATTATTTGTAACAAAGATTATCTTTTAGAAATTAAAATAGTCGATAAGAAAGATAAAGAAGAAAGTAATCAATTGTGTTTAAAAGTTAAAAAACAGTTAGAAGAATATTTTAATCAAAAAAGAACAATATTTGATATACCAATTAAATTAACTGGTACAAAATTTCAAAATGAAGTTTGGAATTCAATAATGAAAATACCTTTTGGACAGACTATTACATATTTAGAATTAGCAAAAGATATTAATAACCCTAAAGGAGTAAGAGCAGTAGCTAATGCAGTAGGCTCTAATAAGATATTAATAATAATACCGTGTCATAGAATAGTAGGTACTGATAAAACATTAACTGGTTTTAGTGGAGGATTAGAAAATAAAATAAAGTTATTAAAACTAGAAAATAATAAAATATTAATTAAACAAAACTTAAAAAAATCTCTAATAATAAAATAAAATGAAACAGAATATATAAAGTTTCATTTTTTGAATATATTTAATTATGAAAAAAATTATATTATTGCTATTTATATTTAACTTTGTAATTTTAACTATTTTTAATGTTAATGCTAATAATTTAACTTTTCCTTTAATTGGGAAAATATTAGTAATTGACGCAGGTCATGGCGGAGTTGATAATGGTGCTAGTTATAAAGAGATAAAGGAAGATAATATCAATTTAGAAATAAGTTTAAAACTTAAAGAAGAACTTGAAAAAAATGGTGCTACAGTAATAATGATACGAGAAGGAGATTATGATTTATCTAAACCAAATGCTCTTTATCGTAAAAAAAGTGATTTTGATAACCGAATAAAAGTAATTAATAATAGTGATTCTGATATGTATTTAAGTATTCATCTTAATTATTATAGTAACCCTAAATATTTTGGTCCTCAAGTATTTTATACCAATAATTTCAAAGAAAATGCAATAATAGCTCAAACTATTCAAGATGAATTAAATAAGAATTTAAATACTAATAGAAAAATTAAACCTAATAGTAATTCTAATTATATGTATTCAAAATTAAATGTTAAAGGGGTATTAATTGAATGTGGATTTTTATCTAATCCAACTGAACGCAGCAATTTACAATTAGAAAAGTATCAAAAAGAAATAGTAATAATAATTTCTAAAGCTATTATAAATTATTATAGTTAATTCTAAGTAATATTAAATAATTTATCGATAAAAAATATTATTGTTAATTTAATTTATTTTATGATATAATTTTATAATAGGTGAGACAATGGCAGTTAAGGTATTTAAAACAATTGATGAGCAAATCCAAATATTACAAAACAAGGGATTAATAGTTGAAGATATTGATTTTGCCAGAGATATTTTGATTAGAGAAAACTACTTTTTTATTAGTGGTTATCGACATCTTTTTTTAAAAAGCCCAAAAGATAAGAAATATATTAAGGAATCTACCTTTAGAGAACTATATTCTGTTTTTAATTTTGATCGTCAGATTAGAAATATAATATTTAAAAATTTATTGATAGTTGAAAATAATATGAAAAGCATCTTTTCTTATCAATTATCAAGAAAGTATGGATATCGCGAATCAGATTATTTAAAAGTATCTAACTTTTCTCAAGAACCAGAAAAGTCTAGGCAAATTAATGATCTTTTAAAAAAAATGAAAAGACAAATTAGAGTAAATGGTGGTCAACATTCGGCAACAAATCATTATATAAGTAATTATGGATATATTCCCTTGTGGGTTGTAGTAAAGGTTTTATCTTTTGGTATTGTTAGTGAATTATTTACCATAATGAAAAGAGAAGATCAAGAAGCAATATCTAATATATATAACGTAAGTGTTCCTAACTTAATTGTGTATATGCCAATACTTGCTAATTTTCGTAACCTATGTGCCCATGAAGATATATTATATAATCATAAAACTCAAAGAGCGATTGAAGATACTAAATATCATAATGCATTAAATATTTCCCTTATGGATGGTGAATATATTTATGGTAAAAATGATTTATTCGCGCTTATTATAATATTAAAACAATTATTAAGAGCAGATGAATTTAGACTATTAATAAATGAAATAAGTTACGAAATAAATATTTTAACTGGTAAATTACATACAATTACAATTGGTAAAGTATTAGATGCAATGGGAATACCAGTTAATTTTAAAGAATTATCAAATTTATAGGAGTGATGAAGATGAGAANNTGAGAAGAAACAAAAAATTATTAATCGCACTTGTAGGTGTAATAGGAATATTAATAGGTGCAACAGGAATATATTATGGTACAACTAAATTTGGTTGGTTTTCGCAAACAATAGTAAATAAGTTAGAAAAAGAAGTTACAGTTAATGAAAGCGGAATAGCTGATGCAGTAGAAAAACTTTATGATTCAGTAGTAGTAATAGGTGCTTATAAAGATGAAAAACTTGCAAGTAGTGGAACTGGATTTGTATACAAAGTTGATAATAAAAAAGCATATATAATTACAAATGCTCATGTTATATCTAGCTCAAATAGTGTAAAAGTCAAATTTACTGATAATAAAGTAATGGAAGTTGATGTTGTTGGTCAAGACGAATATGCTGATATTGCAGTATTGTCAGTAGCAAGTGATAAGATTATTTCCGTAGCAGAAATCGGTAGTAGTGAAATAGCAAGACTAGGAGATACATTATTTACAATTGGAGCTCCACTTGATACAGAATATTCATGGACAGTAACAAGAGGAATACTTAGCGGAAAAGATCGACTAGTAGAAGTAGGTACTGGAAATTCAGGAGTCGCAAACTGGGTAATGAGCGTTATGCAAACAGATGCGGCAATAAATTCTGGAAATAGTGGAGGACCTATAGCGAACTCTAATGGTGAAGTAATAGGTGTTACTAACATGAAATTAGTTAGTAGTGGAGTAGAAGGAATTGGTTTTGCTATACCTATAGAAGATGCAATCCACTATGCAGATCAACTAATAGAAAATAAAGAAATAATAAGACCTGTATTAGGTGTAGGAACTTTAAATGTTACTGATACTGAATCATTAAGATTCCAATATGGAATATCAATAGATTCATCAATTACAAGTGGGGCAGTAGTAGCGTATGTTCAAGCTGGTTCTCCAGCAGCAGAATCTGGACTTGATAAAGGTGATGTAATAACTAAATTTGGAGACTATGAAATTACAACATCTGCTAAATTAAGATATTATTTATATAAATATAATTTAGGAGATAAAGTAAAGTTGACATATCTAAGAGGTACTAAAGAACAAACTATAACAATTCATTTAAATGAAAAAGCAGGATAAAAGGCTGGAAAGCCTTTTTCTTTTGTGCTATACTTTCTCAAGAAAGAACGTGTTAATATGTTAAAAGCAGGAATAGTAGGACTTCCTAATGTTGGAAAAAGTACTTTATTTAACGCTATAACTAAAAAAAATATTTTAGCGGCTAACTATCCTTTTGCAACTATAGATCCAAATGTTGGAGTAGTTGTAGTACCTGACTATCGACTTGAATTTCTAGAAGAAATATATTTACCTAAAAAAACTACTCCTACTACTTATGAATTTACTGATATTGCTGGTTTAGTAAAAGGAGCTTCAAAAGGAGAAGGGCTAGGTAATAAATTTTTATCTCATATTAGAGAAGTAGATGCAATAGTTGAAGTAGTAAGATGTTTTGAAGAAACAGATATAATCCATGTTGAAGGTAATGTTGACCCAATCAGAGATATAGAAATTATAAATACAGAACTAATTATTTCTGATTTAGATATAATTCAAAATAGAATAAATAAAATAAGTAAAAAAGTATCTATGTCAAAAGATATTAAAGAGAAATTAGAATATGAGACATTAAAAAAATGTGAAGAAAATTTATTAAAAGATCTTCCTTTAAGAAGAATAGAGTTATCAAAAGAAGAAATATTAATTGTTAAAAACTTTTCATTAATNNGCAATAATAGGCAAAAATAAATATACAGAAATAGTATCAGAATATGCATCTTTAGATAATGCATCAGTTATAGTAATGAGTGCTAAAATAGAAAGTGAATTATCAGAACTTAATGATGATGATAAAAAAATATTTTTAACTGATATAGGTATCACTAATAGTGGACTAGATAAACTTATATACGCAACTTATAACTTATTAGGACTAGAAACATTTTTTACAGCTGGTGATGATGAGTGTAGAGCTTGGACATTTAAAAAAGGATATAGAGCCCCTGAATGTGCAGGAATAATCCATTCAGACTTTGAAAGAGGATTTATTAAAGCTGAAATAATGTCATTTAATGATTTTAAAGAATATAAATCTGAATTAAAAGTCAAAGAAGCTGGTAAAATGAGATTAGAAGGAAAAGATTACTTAATGCAAGATGGAGATATATGTTACTTTAGATTTAATGTTTAAAGTTTTAAACATTTATCTTAATAAACTGAAAACATCTAAACGATAGTGTTTACATAAACTATAATGGTATGCTATAATACTAAGCAGAGCTTTTATGGCTCCTTGCCTATTTTTATAATAGGCCGTTTAGACCAGAAGGAGGGAAGAAAATGAAAAAATATGAAATTATGTTTATTGTAAAAACTACTATTGATGAAGCAACCGTTAAAGAAACTAATTCTTCTTTAAAGTCAATTATCACTGAATTATCAGGTAAGATAACTGATGAAAAAGATATGGGACGCAGAGATCTTGCTTATCCAATCAATAAAGAAATTAGTGGTTTTTATTATGTTTTTAATTGTGAAGCAAATAATGAAGCGATTGAGGAATTTGATCGAAAAGCAAGACTTAATGAAAACATAATAAGACATTTAATTATAAAATTAGATGAGGAGTAAAATATGAATAATGTTAGTTTAGTTGGTAGAATTACCAAAGACCCAGAACTTAGAACCATCGCAAGTGGAAGTGTTACAACAACAGTAACAATAGCGATTAACAGAAGATTTACAAACCAAGCTGGAGAAAGAGAAGCAGACTTTATACCTGTAGTAGTATGGAATAAACAAGCAGAAAATTTAGCTAAGTATTGTCAAAAAGGTTCACAAATCGGAGTAACTGGTAGAATACAAACTAGAAGTTACGATGCTCAAGATGGAACAAAAAGATATGTTACAGAAGTAATTGCTGAAACAGTAACGTTCCTAAGTAGTAAAAATGAAGGTGCTTCAGGTTATACACCTAATATGGCACCTAATTATAATAATGGTGATAATAATCATGTTGAGACTTCTGATATAAGTGAAGATCCTTTTAAAGATTTTGGTTCAGAAGTAGTATTAAGTGATGATGACCTACCATTTTAAGGAGGAAAATTAATATGGCAGAATTTTATCGTAAAAAGAAAAGAATATGTCAAATGTGCGCAGGTAAAAGTGTTGACTATAAAGATGTAATGATTGTTAGTAAATATATTAATGATAAAGGTAAAATAGTTCCTAGACGTATGTCTGGAGCTTGTGCTAAACATCAAAGATATATTGCGATGCAAGTTAAAAAAGCACGTTTTATGGCATTAATACCATACGTAAGATAAAAGATACTCGATATCTTTTTTTCTTTGGCTTTGCTATAATATAATTATGAAAAAAGCAAAAATTATTTTAATAATAATAACTTTAATATTATGTACTTCTTGCTATAAAAAAGAACCTGATAATGTCATTCTTTCTCTTTTAGATGAAATAGAAGTTTATAAAGATATTATGTTTTATGACCTGATTGCTGATTCAAATGTTGAAATTATCAGTGATAATTTTAAAGTTATTAATAATAATATAGGAGTTAATAAATATCAAATTCATTATAAATATAATAATAAAAAGTATAAACGAGATTTTCAAGTTAATATTGTTGATAACACAACCCCATTTATTTATTCTAGTTCTAATAGAACGATTTATTTAAATAATAATCATGATTTTTGTGAAGAATTAATATTTGGTGATAATTATGATTCAAACCCTAAGTGTGAAATTATTGGAGAATATAATAACTCTATTATTGGTAAATATAATATTCAAATGAAAGTAACTGATCAAAGTAGTAATGAAATAACTAAAGATATGGTTATAAATGTAATAGAGAAAACCGCTAATTCACCAACTAAACAAGAAGAAAGATTAGATTTTTCTACTGTAATAAACAACTATAAAGGTGCTAATATTACCTATGGGATAGATGTTTCTAGTTGGCAAGAAGATGTTAATTATAAAGAGGTAAAGAATGCTGGTGCTTCTTTTGTAATGATTCGCTTANNTGATTCGCTTAGGTTATCAAGGAAGAGATACTGGTAAATTAAACATTGATAGTTACTTTCAACAAAATATAACTAATGCAGCAGAAGCTGGCTTAAAAATAGGAATTTATTTATATACTGATTCATCATCTATCAAAGAAGCAAAAGAACATGCAGAGTGGGTATTAGAAATATTAGATAATAGAAAACTAGATTTACCAATTGCTTTTGATTGGGAAGATTTTTCTAAGTTTCGTAAACACCGAATCAGTTTATATGAATTAAATGAGATGGCAAATATATTTATTAAAACTGTTAATAATGGAGGATATAAAGGAATGATTTATAGTAGTAGAACTTATTTAGAAAATTTTTGGGAGAATAAACATGATTACCCAGTTTGGCTAGCGCATTATACTAAAGAAACTACCTATGAAGGCAAATATTTAATGTGGCAATTATCTAATACTGGAAGAATACCTGGAATAGATGGTCCTGTTGATATAAATATAATGTATGAGGCTAATTATGAATAAAGCAACATTTACAATGATAGATGAATATTTTATATGTCAAAATTGTAATAAAGAAGTTCAACCACTTAAGTATACAGCTCGTAATCATTGTCCATACTGTTTAACTTCAAAACATGTTGATTTAAATCCTGGTGATCGTTTAAATGATTGTCACGGCTTATTAAGACCAATATCAATTGAAAAATCTAAAAAACAAGACTTTAAAATTATATTTAAATGTGATAAGTGCCATACAATTAAAAAAAACATAATGGCTAAAGATGATAATATAGAGTTAATAATTGAACTAAGTAGATTTTAAGATAAAGATACAAATAACTAAAGTATCTTTTTTTTCTATCATTTGATATAATATTATGTAGCTTAAGGAGGTTATTTTTATGAAAGTGATCTTATTACAAGATATTAAAAAACAAGGTAAAAAAGATGAAATAATTGAAGTAAGTGATGGTTATGCTCAAAACTTTTTAATAAAAAAAGGTTTAGCTATTAAATATACATCTGGAAGCAAAGCTTACTTAGACAAAGAACAAGAAGTAAAAGATTTACAAGAAAAAGAATTAATTAAAGAAGCTAATACAATTAAAAATAAAATACAAAAACAAGATTTTATTTTTAATGTTAAAACTGGAAAAGAAGGAAAAATGTTTGGTTCAATATCTACTAAACAAATAGCTGATGAACTTTTAAAACAAAATATAAAAATTGATAAAAAAATGATTAATATTAAAACTCCAATTGATACACTAGGAACACATATAGTAAACATTAATTTACATAAAAAAGTTATTGCAGAAATTAATTTTATTATTAAAGAGGTATAAAATGATTGAACGTAAATTACCCCAAAATTTAGAAGCAGAAATGGCTGTGTTAGGGAGTGCTTTTTTAACTAACTATGCTTTAGATAAAATATGTGAAGAACTTTCTTCAGATATGTTTTTAAATGATGCTAATAAGAGAATATATGAAGCAATTTATGATTTACATGATAAAAAAGTCCCACTTGATTCAGCTACTATTAAAAATGAAATAGAAAAAAAAGGTAGTATTGAAAGTATTGGTGGAATTGAATATTTAAGTGAAGTAATTGATTCAGTAATAACAGCTGCTAATATTGATTATTATATTGATATAGTTAGAGAAAAAGCTTTAAGAAGAAAATTAATTGAAGTAACTAATATGATATCAGTTAATGCCTATAATGAAGAAGAAGACACTAATGAATTAATTGATGATGCTGAGAAAAAAATCTTTGCTGTTACTAAAGCTCGTAAAGCTGGAGAATTTAAAACAATAGGAGAAGTTATTCGCTCTACTCAAGAACAATTAGAACGTCTTGCTAAAAATCAAGCTGATATAACTGGAGTGGCTACTGGTTTTTATGATTTAGATAAATTAACTAGTGGATTCCATGAAAATGAACTTATTATAATTGCCGCAAGACCAGCAATGGGTAAAACTGCTTTTGGATTAAACATTGCTGTTAATTCAGCAATCAATAGCAAAAAACCAGTTGCTATCTTTAACATGGAAATGAGCGCTGAACAATTAGCAATGAGAATGATTGCAGCAGCCGGTTCAATAGATATGAATAAACTTAAAACAGG
>LFRM01050013.1_pt1 | contig 12290 bp, 13 predicted proteins | sample 618341 | NCBI WGS metagenome assembly LFRM01 (sample SAMN03654438, study PRJNA283298) | anaerobic digester metagenome | isolation source: pool of bioreactors CSTR01a, CSTR02a, and CSTR03a thermophilic anaerobic... | place: Denmark: Kgs. Lyngby | collected 2014-05-21
AGAAGCGTGGTGGATGGGTTACACTTTTGTGGACAATTAAATTAGTTCTATCGCGATAAATAAGATTATTTGTTAAGCTTTAATTAGAAAGAAGGAACCCAGTATGCAAAGGAGACAACGCAGAACATTTTCAGAAGATTTCAAAACTCAAATCGTCAATCTATATTTAGGTGGTAAGAAGAAATCGGAGATATTGAGGGAATATGATCTGAATGCCGTGACGCTAAACCGATGGATTAAGCAGCACGAAGGTTCAGGATCGTATAAAGAGAAAGATAATCGAACACCTGAAGAGAATGAATTAATCAAACTACGCAAACGTAATATACAACTTGAAATGGAAAATGATATTTTAAAGCAAGCAGCGCTGATTATGGGACGAAAGTCAAAGTAATTCAAGAGAACAAAGATAAGTATCCAATCAGCGCAATGTGCAAGGTTCTAAAGATTAGTCGGTCTGGCTATTACGCTTATAAAGAAGAATTCATAAAGAAGGATACACTGAGTACTGAAGTGCTAACTATCTTTAGAGATAGTAAGAAAACGTATGGTACAAGAAGGATTAAAGCAGCCTTACAAACGAAGGGATTCACTGTATCTAGAAGAAGAATTGGTCGAATCATGGCTGATGAAGGGCTAGTTTCGGTTTACACCCAAGCTCACTACAAGGTCATGAAGGCTGAAGTAAACGAGTCAGAAGTAGGGAACGAGCTTGATAGAAATTTCAATGGTCGTAATCTCCTAGAGGCCATTGTAAGTGATTTAACCTATGTACGTGTTGGTGGACGTTGGAACTACATCTGTACGATAATGGATTTGTACAACCGAGAAATCATAGGCTATAGTGCAGGCCCAAGGAAGAACGCAGATCTGGTTTATCAAGCATTTGGAAACATCAAACACAATCTCTCCCTTATAAGATTGTTCCATACTGATCGAGGTAAGGAATTTATAAACACACAAATCGAGAATCTACTAACAACGTTTAGCATCAAACGATCATTAAGTAATAAAGGAATGCCCTATGACAACGCAGTAGCCGAGGCAAACTTCAAGAGCTTAAAATTCGAATTCATTTACCAAAATAGGTTAAGTACAATTGAACAATTAAGAAAAGAATTAGGAGGACATGTATGGTGGTATAACAACGATAGATTACACTCATCGTTAGGCTACAAATCACCGGTGGGTTACGCCAAAACAAGGTAACTATAAAATTCGTCCGTTAATGTGTTGACATTCCAAAAAAGACATCAATGAGTCTTACTTGCTAACTCTTGATGTCTTCTTGTTCGTTTTGATTGCTGAATATTTTGATAGCAGATTTGACGTTCTCTGTCATGGCCTTTCTACCAACACTGACAATTTCATGATAGAATACAGGTCTCTCTTCACTCGCATGAATGAAGTCTCTAACAGCCTCTCCACCAGCCTTAGCCATGTAAGTGTAATAGTTAATCTTTCTAACTCCACGCTTAATGACTTCCTTATAGTCTTCAACTGTAACACCAGAGCCACCATGCATCACGATAGGGACATTGATGGAAGTGTCAATCTTTGACACTAAGTCTAAATCTAGTTTGGGCTCAGTAATATACAGGCCATGTGCAGTACCAAACGAACAAGCTAAACAATCGACTCCTGTTGCTTCAACAAACATACTAGCCTCTTGTGGATTCGTGTGATTTGAATGAACATCAAAATCTGGACTTTCTTGAATCTGGCTCGACTCTCTTGTCATTTTACCAATCTCACCCTCGACACTCGCATTGTACTTACTAGCAAGTTCGACAGCTTCTTTTGTTTTACTAACATTTTCCTCATAAGGTAAATTGGAACCATCATACATTATTGAAGTAAAACCATGTTCAAGAGCTTTCGTTAACATCTTAAAGTCTTTGCCGTGATCTAAATGCACCACTACATCAGTAGTCGAAGATTTAGCTCTCTCAACCATAATGGGACCAATCTCATCCAGCTTCGCGACACCTTCATCTTCATGAACTTCCGCAAACATAATAATGACCGGCTCATTAACTTGTTCAGCTGCGTCAATAACAGCATCTAGCGTTTCCAAACAGGTAATATTGAAGGCTCCAATTGCCTTATCATTAGCCTCTGCGTATTTCAGTACTTCATTTAGTGTTTGTAACATAGGATTCACCTGCTTCCTTATTAAAAACTATTACATTTCTATACTTGTCACCCATACATGCTGATTCCATAGCTTCCTTAGCTTGGCTGATACTGTAAACTCCACTTATTAAGGGCTTAACATCAATGATTCCATTAGAAATCAGTGAAACAGCTTTTAGAAATTGGGTATCATTGGAGTTTGCTGCTCCGAGAATACTGATACCCTTTTTATGAATCCAATGTGCGTCAAGTTTTACTGGTTCATTCGGGTAAATACCGCTGTAGATAACTAGTTTCCCTGCGTTAGCAAGATACTGGCAAGAGTCCTCAACTACACTTGCGATCGGTGTTGTATCAAAGACATTGTTGGCCATTAATCCATCTGTGTACAGCTCAACAACCTGTTTCGCATCCTCTTTATCCGGATTAATAACAACTTTAGCTCCTAGACTCTTCGCAAATAATAAACGCTCCTCATTGTAGTCAATGACAATACAAGCGTTGCCCTTATTCATACAGACTAACAAGTGTAACAAGCCCATTGTTCCAGCACCAATAATTACACTGACTTCACCTAGTTGTGGATCCGCTGCCTCTACACTATTGATTACGCACGATAAAGGTTCACTTAAGCTAGCCTCAACTGGAGTAACATTTTTATATTTAAAGACACTGTTTGGTGGAGCCATCATGTATTCGCTGAAACCAGCTGTTCCCTTATGAGGTTGACCAGGTAGAAGCTTTAACCCATCAAAAGTCCGGCAATACTGTTCTTGGTTGTTCTTACAGAAATAACAATTACGACAGGGAAGTGTAACTCCTACAACCACCTTGTCCCCAATTGCCCATTCATCACTATTAACATATTTACCTAGTGCGACAATCTCACCGGACACTTCATGCCCAGCAATAACCGGATACTCAACCTTGTGCGTTCCCGTGTAGACACGTTGTTCCCACGTACAAATTGCACAGGCATCTGTTCTAATTAGGATTTTATCATTGTGCACCTTAGGGGTTGTAAACTTCTCAATTTGAATTTCTCTTTTATCCGTAATAAGAATTGTTCTCATTCATTGCTTCCTCACTTCACAAAATTCTGTAAATAAACTGGTTAAACGAAATCTAATCTCTCAAGACAATGAAATTAGGTTTACCAAATATCTTTGAAGAAACAGCACTATTTTCAGCGAATTTCAAGAAAGCTTGGGATACCTCAAGAAGTTCCATCGCCAATAACTGAATGGATTTCTCGTTCTCTTCGTTTGTTGCTGCTTTGACATCAAGTATCATTTTGGAAAGTCCAATCATTTGTTCAGTCAGTGTAAAGTCTTTTCCGCTATGCTTTATTAGCTGTTTTACTATCACCGAATAATCGTGATGGTATTGTAACCAACTCTCAATGTCTGTCTCATTATTATCAAAGATATTCGCAGCAAAATTCTCCAATATATTCTTCTCTAGATCGTCGATAATTTTGGCACTGATTTTCGCACTATTAGACAGAAAAATCGACATGAGACTTGGTAATACAACCGATAGCTTCCCATTCGACTCGAGATTTTGGCCATGTATATCCTCGTTGTTCACAATCCGCAGGTAAAACTCGACCAACAAATTTGACCACGACCCTGAATATTCACTAAAACTAAATAAAAGCTTAGGCTTGAGTTCCTTCATATTCACTCCAAATTAGCATGTTCATGCTTTAGGTCATCCTCTGAGATACCCTTTGTGTTCATAATCTCCAAGGCTATCATGTCACCAAGTAAGAATAACTGTTGTTCAAAGAGAGTCGACATTGGTTGTTTTGATTTGCTTTGAAGTTCTGAATCTAATTTGCTTTTGCCTCTCAGAATTAGCATCTGATCAGAAGCTTTGGCAACACTACTTTGATCATTACAGCCAACATAGAAAACAGAGGCTCCCTTTTTCTTTGCTATAGCACTTATTTCTTTGGGAATGATCGACTCACCTGATGACGAAGCCACTAGTACTAGGTCATCCTCACCAACTGGTTTCTCTGTTTCACTACCGAAATAGTCAATATCAATACCTAGATGATTTAATCTCTTAACCCATGCCTTCAACGAAATGAGAACTCTACCTACACCAACGACAACAACTCGATTGCTGGACTTTAACTTTTCGACAAGTATGAGAAAATCAGAATCACTCATAAATTCAAGCGATTCCGATAACTCAGCTAGGACTAATGTGGACCATTTATTCATTTCAAGTCACTTCGGTATAGTACTTTGGAAGACATCATTCTTTGATTGTAAACATCATCAAAGATATCAACTACTTGTTCAATTCCAACAGAATGTGTGACCAAGTCGTCAATACTCATTCTTCCAGTTTCAAGTTGTTCAACAGTATAATGCCATTCATTGATTGGAAGTGGATGATAGTGGGAATTCCACATACCAACAATGTTGAGTTCTTTTCTAAGAATATTGCTATGTGTTTTTAGCTTGATAGTTGTATCCTGATGAGGATTACCCATCATGACAATAGTACCAAATGTTCTTACGGTTTCAACACACTGGTTTAAAGTGACACCAGCTCCTACTCCCTCAACAACAACATCAAACTTCTTGCCATTATTCAGTCTTAATAGCTCTTCATAAAGGTCTTCTCGTCTACCATCAAGGCATACAAGATCTCTATCTTGAGAGAATTTGATTTTCTCTTCATTTACATCAATAAGGATAATCGTACTTGCACCGAAGATCTTTGCCCATCTTGCGCACATGATCCCAATAGGTCCAGCACCAAAGATAAGTATTGAGTTACCAGCACTCAGTTTAGATTTTCTAAGGCAGTGTTGAGCAACTGTACAAGGTTCAACCATTGCTAGAGACTCGTAAGAGACTTCTTTACTTGATTCAACGAAGTGCCACATGGATGGTACTAGGCAGTACTCAGCAAAACCACCATCCCTTCTTGAGCCCAAGTAATCATAGTCTAGGCACATAGCATAGTTTCCAGTTGTACACATTTCACATTTCATACATGGAATACAAGGGAAGATAGCTCCTTTTTTTCCAATATTTGATTCATCAACGTTTTGACCAACAGCAACTATCTCACCACCAAACTCATGACCGATTGTAAGTGGATATTTTTGCTTACTGGTTCCCAATTCATACACCCTTGGTAGGTCTGAACCACAAATCCCACAAGCTCCTACTTTGATCAAAATCTGGTCATTTTGGGGTACTGGGACTTCGACATCATCTATTCTAAAATCACCAATCTTATGTAATCTAGCTGCTTTCATTTTCAACTTACTCCTTTTATTTTAGTATGTTTGCAAGGTTTACTACTTTGGCTGCTGGTATAATTTGGATTTCCACCCTTATACCCCTTTGTAACATTTCTTTGATCATTTCATTTTCTTCAGGGGATGAAGAAATGTTCTGGAACAATTTCTTACGTCCTTTAGTCATACCCATTCCGCCGATATTGATCGATTCAAACTCAATACCACCCTCTAATAGTTGCATTATTGTTAGGGGCGTTTTTACAATAATCATAGTAGGTTTTTGAAGTTCATTCTTCAGCAATTCAACTGCCTTCTCTACGCTTAAGATCTCAATCGTAATCCCCGAAGGTACTAGAAGAGAAAACATCTCGTGCATAAAAGGATCTTCTGAGGTTTTATCATCTATTACGATAATGTGTTGAACATTAGAATAGGTCCTCAACCATGCTGCTATTACTTGTCCGTGGATTAATCTGTCGTCAATCCTAGTGAATACTAAGTTTTTCATTGTGACTCCTTTAAATTACTAACTGCTTCGAGGTAATTTTCGTATTCCTCATTAAATACTTCTACGCTTTTTAATAGTGAAGATGTGCCCACAACCAACCCTGTCGCACCTGCATTAACCATTTTCTTTGCATTTTCTATTGTTGTATTTCCATCAATAACCAAGTCGATATTTCTATCAGCCGAATTGACCATTTCTTTTATTCTCTTTAATTTATCTAAATGGCTATCTACCATTGTTTGACCTGCAAACCCTGGATTGACTGCCATAATTAAGATGTAATCTAACTCATCTAAAACTTCTTCAATATAACTCAGTGGAGTTCCTGGATTTATAGCATAACCTGCTCTGCATCCTAGTGATTTTATTTTTTGGAGCAACCTATGCGGATGATTTGTTGTTTCTGGGTGAAAGCACACCCAATCACCATTCTGTGGTGAAAAGTATTCAATAAAGTCCTCAGGATTATTACACATGAAATGGAGATCGATCGGGAGATTCGTTTTACTCTTCAGTTCCTTGTAAGTATTTGTTCCAAGCATAATGTTCTTAACGTAATGTCCATCCATGACGTCAAAGTGTATATTTTTAACTCTCTTGTTTTCGAATGAGCTTATATAGTCACTATAATCCTCAAACTGACAACACATGATCGATGGAGAGATATATATTGACATATTGTCCTCCTTTTGTTTGTAAACACAAAGAGCTAATCAGCTCTTTGTGTTTAGTTTTATTACTGATAACTGAACTAAGCTGCTACCAAGATTCCTGAAATTGAAGCTAGGAAACCAACAACGAAGATAATTAGTACAATTGTTAGTGGTTTGACTTTCTTCTTCAGTAAGCCCCAAACGCCTAGTGTAATTAACAAGGGTAAGAGACCTGGAAGCAATGCATCAAGGACGCCTTCTTGGATGTTTAGAACGACATTTCCAAGATCATTTTTGAAGATAAATTCTAGTGGGGTTTTAACAGCGATTCTTGTGACCGCCATGTTACCTACTACCATTAAACCGATAATGCTGAATACTTCGATCAAACGGTTTAGAACACCATTTTGTAAGAAACCAATAATGGCTGAACGACCTTGTTTGTAACCGAGCATATACATGTTATAGCCAAGTCCAAGCATGATAACCTTATAGCAGACTTCAAATAGAATTGGTCCGAATAGGTTTCCCGCTAATGCTAGTTGAATTGCGATACCTGCTAGTACTGGATAAACGATTGATTGTGAAACAACGTCACCGATTCCAGCCAAAGGTCCCATAAGGGCTAAACGTACTGAGTTAATATCTTCGTCTGATACTTCTTCGCCGTTAGCTCTTTTCTCTTCCATTGCTGCTGCGATACCGTGGATAACTGTTCCCATAAAGCTAGGTTCAGTATTGAAGAACACCATATATTTTGCCATTTCTTCAGAGTAGTCTTCTTCATCATATAATCTTTTGATAATAGGAATCATTGCGTTTGCTGTTCCTAACGCTTGAAGTCTTTCGTAGTTGTAGCAAGTTTCGCTTGAATAACCTAATAACCAGTGCTTAACTAAATCTGATTTTTTCAGAACTTTTGTCTGTTGATTTTGTGTCATTATTCTGTTCCTCCGTGTGTTGTAGGCTTAGAGAAATTGTAAATCGCAAGACCAGTGATAACTGCTAATACTGCAATTGCCATAGTTCCCAAATTGAAGTAAATAGTCATGAAGAAACCAGCAAAGAAGCATGGAATTAGCTTTGTTTTACCAATGTAATTCAATAGCATACCTATACCTAAGGCAGGCATTAAGGCACCAATTACGATAAATGCATCCACGACGAATTGTGGGAAATTTTGTAACCAATCACCAAAGCCACTACCGTACACTACTACAAGAAATGCTGGAACCCCATTAAATAGTAATGAAACGAAGAACGATGGAACATAGTTGAAGAATCTAACCATTCCGAGGTTTCCATTTTCAACAGCTTTATCAGCCATGTGAACCCAGAATGTGTTGAGTGTCATATAAGCATTCCATGTTAAGATAGCTACTGATCCTAAAATGACGCCTACGGTTGTTGCTGTCGCTGCATCTAAGCCTGAAACCAACGCGAGTGCTGTCCCGACAGGACCGGCAAACATAGGATTACCTGGCATTGATCCCCCTGCTGTAATAAATCCAACGTATGGTAAGTTAATAGCCGCACCAATCATCATACCTTCGATTGGTTGACCCATAACGATACCTACTAAGAAACCTGACCATAATGGATACAACCAAGTTCTAGTAATTGTATGGCTAAACCACCATGTGGAACATGTCGCAATTAAAGCCACCAGAATTGCTGAAATAATTTGCATACTCTCCTCCTTATTCTTTTTCAAGAATCAAGCTGTCAAGGTGTTTCCAGTGCCCTCGACTAACCTAATTTCATTATAGTCAAATATTAATGAAGTTAATCCCTCTCTATTTCATGGTAGCTCACGAAAAGAAGTGAAAGGTACATCTGTTCTCATTTGGTATAATATTTTGGAAGGAAGTGTAATAATGATTATATTGACACCGCGTCAAGTTAGGATTTTCTTAGATTTCTATAACAACTCTGAAGAATACATTTCTTTGTCTTTTCTTGCAGATAAATATAACTTAACCACTAGAACGATTCAAAGTGACATTGCTGAGATACGCGAAACAGCACAGTCATACGGAATCGATATTATAGCTTACCCTGGAAAAGGGATTAAGCTAACCTACGAAAGTAGCGAACTATTCGAACAGTTCTATCAACTGACTACTCGAAAACTAAATTCGAGCAGTGAATTCTCAGATCAGAACTCACGAGTCAAGTTCTTAATCAACTATTTGATTAATCAGAACACCTATGTGAAGAGTTCGGACTTAGCTGATTTACTTTTCATTAGTCGCTCAAGGTTATCAAGTGACTTAAAACTGGTTAGGAAACATTTCGAAAAGTACGACTTGGAGATTATCTCTAAACCTAGTCACGGGATCATGGTATCCGGTGACGAAGCAAACAAAAGGTTTTGTTTAATTAAAGAGAGTATCTATGCACATCCAATTATCAATTTAGACAATAGTGAAAGTCTCCATACACAAAGTGTTGACATCAACTTGATTGGAGACATCGTAACGGACGCATTCTTCAGGAACAAATATAAGATCTCTGAAATAGTGTTACAGAACCTAATCGTCCATGTTTATGTAGCGATTACGAGAATAAGAAATAAACACAGACTTGATGATGAAGAGATGTCTACTATTCAGAGTAACTACTACCATGTTCATAAGATTGCTGAAGAAATAATGGTAGAATGCTCGAAGCGTTTTAGCTTGCCAGTACTCCAAGCTGAAATTGATTATTTAGCAATCAACATCTATGGCAAGAAAGAATTTGATGACGAAGATTACATTACTTCTCAGATAAACGACATGATCTTTGGGGCACTCGAAAACCTTAATACGATCTATAACATGGACTTCACCAATGAACTTGACCTAAGAATATCCCTAGGCTTGCATTTGACACCACTCTTGATACGAGTTAAAAACAACATGCAATTTGATAACTTGTCATTACTGAATATAAAACAGATTTATCCCCTAGCGTATAACATTGCTACTGATTTCATCTCCTATATATTCCCTGGGAACAACCACATCACAGAGGATGAGATCAGCTACATTGCTGTTCATTTCATAACCTACGCAGAAAGGGAAATAACATCACAAAGTAAAAACAACATTCTGATTATTTGTCCTTATCGATTAAGTGACACATTCTTGATGAGGCAAAAAATCCTCAGGGATATTAGCAGTGTAAAACAAATCGACGTTGTATCCGAGTCATCCTTTGAGTTTGATGACCTAGATAGATATACCGTCGTAATTACTACTGAGAAACATATCGCTGAGAAATACCCAGAAATTAGGCTTGTGAACTATTTCATTGATAACTTTGATATTAAGAAGATTGACTTCGCTTTGAGAGGACTGACCCATTTAGAGGATATCTTGTCAAAATTCGACAAGAAATTGTTCTATAAAGGACCAGGAAAATCAAAGAAGGCAATTACGGATACGCTAATCACGCTTGTAAGTGACGCACTACAGCTAGATGATAGTTTCGCAAAATCAGTTTTGAATCACGAAGAGAAAACACCTTCATCGTTTTTTGGGAACGGCATTGCTATACTACACCCCGAAGAACCCATCACTGAAACATCGTTTATAGCGGTTGCTATTCCAGACAATAGTATTCAATGGGATTACGAATCGCGTGCGAATATTGTCCTATTAATGTCAATTGAAAAGAACAATCCGAAAGCATTTAGGCTCTGGAGTTTGCTCGCTGAGCTAATCACAAATGAAGAGTTCGTTAACTCACACAGCACAGTAAAAAACTACGAGGATTTAGAAGTAATTGTCAACTCAATTTACTCAAAACTGTTCTAAGTAGGTTGTAGCAATCTTCACTTAAAGCAGTGAAATTTGCAGCATGGTATTTTGTATAGAAAAGAAATAGAATATTAATAAGAAAATGAGGTTAATTATTAATGGTAAAAATTATGGTTGTAAGTCACGGCTCACTAGCCAGTGCACTAGTAGAAACTACTCAATTAATTATGGGATCAGAACAAAAGATAGAAACAGCAGGCCTATTCATTGGTGACGATGTCGAGGATTTCAAAGCAAAAATATCACAGATGATCGATGAATTACATTGCGAAGATGGTCTCATTGTATTCGCAGACTTATTTGGCGGTACACCCGCTAACTCAATTTTAATGAAGTTGTCAGATCTTCATTTCCCTACTAACATCACATGTTATGTAGGAGTCAATCTCCCAATTCTGCTAGAATCAATTGCTCTAGCTAATTCAGAGAGTTTTGACAGAATCACAGAACATCTAGACTCGATTATTTCTTCTTCGGTCTCGAATTTAACTGCTCGATTTTCAACAAACTGAACACAAAAATAACCTGTTCGTATTCCCCTTTCTCTCAAAACAGGATTCAGATAAGAAAGATGACAATCGAAGGATTCAACTCCTCTGATTGTCATCTTTCTTTTATTCATTCTCAGGCTCACTCAAATTTCTATTAATATCCCCATCATAGCATGAACCGTCTGTTATTTAAATACGCTAATTAGGGATTTTCACTGATAATCCATAAACAACGATACTTCATATCGTTGCAATCTTTATCAACTATTTGTATAGATATCCTTTATCGTTACAAATATCATATAATATTAGTAACAAAAAGTATTGAAGGTTTCAGACGGAAGACTATCGAGAGAATCCCAACCGAAGCCTTCAGAGAAGCACTCGCCAACACACTCATTAACCGCGACATAACTATCCGAGCCAAAATATCAATCGAAATGTTCAATGACAGTATCGAGATAACCATGCCAGGAGGTCTCCCACAAGGAGTAACCAAGGAAGAGTATCTGAATAACCCAGTTCTTCTGAACCTCTTCTACCGACTCAAGCTCATCGAGACATTCGGTACCGGTTTTCGGAGAATCAAACAAGCCTACGCACACGAAGTGGTTAGACCATCTTTCACTTTCATGGAAAACAGTATCAATATCAAATTACAACCATAGATATGAACCCTATGAAAGTATCTGGGGATGAAAAGATTGTTTTTGACTTCCTCAGTAGTAGGGGATTGGTACAACGTGGCCAAATCGATGAGGCTATCGGCTTCCACAAAGCAAAAACAATCCGGATTTTGAACAAATTAATTCAGAAAGAACTAGTAAAGAAAGAAAGAGCCGTACCAAGCACTCTCTATTCAATCAACGAATAAGTGTAATTAGAATGATTAATCAATTTCATCGCAACTTTCCATAACATTATAAGTTATTGGTACAAATTTTTGGTATAATATGGGTAACAGACGAAAGGAAAAAAGATGAACAAACTAGGAATCTCAATCTACCCAGAACATTCCACCAGAGAAAAAGATGAAGCCTACCTAACCCTAGCATCAAGCTACGGATTTAGCCGAGTCTTCACCTGCTTGTTATCAGTCGAACAACCTAAAGAAGTAATCATAAACGACTTCACCAAGCTCTTTGAATATGCCCACTCGCTAGGTTATGAGATCAGTGTCGACACCAACCCCAAAGTCATCGAACATCTGGGAGCCAGTCCACAGGATTTAAAAGTCTTCAAGGACATGGGTGTCGACATCATCCGCTTAGATGGCAGTTACGGTGCCTATCTAGATATGGTCATGACCAACAATCCCTACGGGCTCATCATGGAATTTAACGGTTCCATCGATAACCCCATTGAGTACATGATTGAACATGGTGCCAATTCGAAACAGATGTCCAGCTGTTCCAACTACTATCC
>LFRM01051850.1_pt2 | contig 12287 bp, 9 predicted proteins | sample 618341 | NCBI WGS metagenome assembly LFRM01 (sample SAMN03654438, study PRJNA283298) | anaerobic digester metagenome | isolation source: pool of bioreactors CSTR01a, CSTR02a, and CSTR03a thermophilic anaerobic... | place: Denmark: Kgs. Lyngby | collected 2014-05-21
TGGGGCTGCCAGATGAATGAGAGGGATTCTGAAATAATTGCCGGTATGCTGGATGAAATGGGGATGAAACAGGCAGTCGCACCTGACAAAGCTGACATTATAGTACTGAATACCTGCTGCGTTAGGGAAAAGGCAGAACAAAAAGTATATGCCAGGATTGGTGAACTGGTTAAGCATAAAAAGGCTAACCCCGATATATTTATTGTGGTCTGCGGGTGTATGGTGCAGCAAAAAGGAGTACCGGAACATATTGCCCGCAGGTTTCCGGAAGTCAATCTCATCCTTGGTACACATAACTTGTACAGGCTGCCGGAACTTCTTAAAACAGCAGGTAATAAGGGTGTTTTAATTGAAGTTTTAGAGGACAGGCCGGAAAGCTTNNTCTTTTGGGTGCAATAATTTTTGTTCCTACTGCATCGTCCCCTATGTCCGCGGGCGGGAAGTAAGTCGGAAACCTGAAGCAATAATTGGAGAAATTGCCCACCTGGCGGAGAACGGGTGTAAAGAAGTCCTCCTGCTGGGACAAAACGTCAATTCCTACGGCAATGACAATGAAAAATATCCTGACTTTTCCGATCTGCTGCTTCAGGTTGCTGCAGTTGAAGGAATAAGGCGCATCCGCTTTATGACCTCACACCCCAAAGACTTTTCGGATAAGCTGATAGATACAATTGCAGGCTGCGAAAAGGTGTGTAACCACATTCATCTTCCGGTCCAGGCCGGAAGCACCAGAGTGTTGAAAGCCATGAACCGGGGTTACACCCGGGATCAGTACCTGAGTGTGGTTGAGAGAATCAAAAAAAATATTCCGGGAGTCAGTTTAACCAGTGACATTATTGTAGGCTTTCCCGGGGAAAAGGAAGAAGACTTCCAAAACACCCTGGACCTTATCCGCCAGGTGCGTTTTGACAGTGCTTATACTTTCATGTATTCCACCCGAAGGGGGACCAGGGCAGCCTCCCTGGAGGATCCAGTGCCTCCTGAAGTCAAACGGGAGCGGCTGGACAGACTGATGGAAGTGCAGAACGAAATAAGCCTTGAGCTTAACCAGGAATATGTTGGGAGAACAGTAGAAGTACTGTTAGAAAACCGTAGCCAAAAAAGGGACGGGAGGATATTTTATTCAGGGCGAACCTGCACAAATAAAATAGTTTCAGTTGAGAATGCGGAAAACAAAGACCTTTTAGGCCGGTTTGTACAAGTACAAATTTCGGAGGCAAAAACCTGGTCACTTGAAGGCCGACTGGTCTAAATAGGGCACTGAAAGCTGTTTGGGGGAGGGGAAATTTTGAGCAAATATACTCCCATGTTTCAACAGTACCTTGAAATAAAGGAACAGTATAAAGATTCGGTTTTGTTTTTTAGGCTGGGAGATTTCTATGAAATGTTCTTTGAGGATGCCGTAATGGCCTCCCAAATACTTAATATTACTCTAACCGGGAGAGACGCTGGAAAGGAACAGAGGGTACCAATGTGTGGAGTACCCTACCATTCTGCCTCAAGTTACATTGCCAAATTAATCAATGAAGGGTTAAAAGTAGCCATCTGCGAACAGGTCAGTGACCCCTCCAAATCACCGGGCCTGGTGGAACGAGAGGTAATCAGGGTAATTACCCCCGGCACCCTTGTGGAGGATTCGATTTTGGATGCCGGAAAATACAACTACATCGCCTCCATAGCCCTGTATGGGGGTCTGGTTGGCTTATCTTATGCAGATGTATCCACTGGGCTGTTTCGACTGTCGGAATTTAGCTCTGCTGAAGATTCAGTTGTGGATGAAATGCTGCGCCTGGAACCGGTGGAATTGGTTGTTGCCGAGAGTATGTTGCAGAATCCCCTTTGGGCCAAAATCAGAGCCCGCTTTCCCAACATCGTCATTAACACAATGCCTTCTTATTCTGTTAACTACAACTCCTGCCGCAGGATACTCCTTGAACACTTCGGGGTGCTTACCCTTGACTGTTTTGATTGTGAGCATTTAAAGGCAGGCACGACAGCGGCAGGTATGCTCCTGGGTTATTTAAAACAGCTTCAAAAGCATTCTTTAGCCCAGCTTACCAGCCTTCAGAGTTACAAAGCAGAAGGTTACATGGTTATAGACAGTATCACAAGAAAACATTTGGAACTGGTCGGGGAAAAAAGGAACAAAAAAACCACCCTTTTTGATATCTTAAATTATACCCGAACATCTATGGGAAACCGGCTCCTTAAAGAGGTAATTCAACAGCCTCTAATGGATCAAAAGGAAATTGAAGAACGTCTGGATGCGGTAGAAGAGCTGAAAAACAACACTTTCCTCAGGGAAAAACTGGCTGACTGCCTGGCACAAATCAACGACCTGGAGCGTTTGGCGTCAAGGGCAGCCTTTGGGCAGGCCAACTCCAGGGATCTGTTAAACCTTAAAGAATCATTGGGGCAAATCCCCCAATTACTGGAGTTTACCAGGGATTTTCGCAGCAAAAAATTAGTTTGCCTTAGAAACTCCCTGGACCCGGTTGAGCCGGTTGTTAACCTGATAGCTAACGCCATACAGGTAGACTGCCCTTCCTCTCTCACTGAAGGAAACATCATTAAAGCAGGTTATAACGAGGAAGTAGACAGACTCCGGGACTTCCTTACCAACAGCAGGCAGTGGCTTATCAATATGGAAGCCAGGGAAAGACAGCGGACAGGAATTAAATCCCTTAAAATAAAGTACAACAAGGTTTTTGGTTACTTTATTGAAGTTACCAAATCAAACCTGGAAAACGTTCCTGACGATTACATACGCAAACAAACACTGGTCAACTGCGAACGTTTTATTACCGAGGAACTAAAGAATTTTGAAAATCAGGCCTTTGGGTCTGAAGACAGGCTATATAAGTTGGAATATGAATTGTTTTGTGAAATTAGAGAAGAAGTTGCCGGTTATACAGCTGTTGTCCAACAAAATGCATCTGCCATTGCACAGCTGGACGTTCTCCAGTCACTGGCAGCAGCGGCGGTAAANNCCCATATTTAACACTTCCCGCCAGATAAAAATAATCGAGGGAAGACACCCGGTGGTAGAGAAAAGTGTGGGAGAGGAAAACTTCGTACCCAACGATGTCCTCTTGAATCAGGATAGCCAGCGGATAATCCTCCTTACGGGGCCCAATATGTCTGGAAAATCGACTTTCCTACGCCAGGTAGCCTTAATTACTCTTTTGGGTCAGATTGGCAGCTTTGTACCCGCAAAAAGGGCTGAGCTTTCCCTGACAGACAGGATTTTCACCCGTATCGGGGCCTCAGACGACATCAGCACCGGCAGGAGCACTTTCATGGTTGAAATGAGTGAAGTAGCCAATATTCTCTACAATGCAGGGGAAGACAGCCTCATTCTCCTGGATGAAGTTGGCCGGGGTACTGCCACCTATGACGGATTGAGCCTGGCTTGGGCAATAGTTGAATACTTGACAACAACTCTGAAGGCCAAAACACTTTTTGCCACCCATTACCATGAACTCACCGCCCTGGCTGATAATTATGAGGCTGTAAAAAACTATTATGTTGCTGCCAAAGAGGTGGGAGATAAAATTGCTTTTCTCCACAAAATACTTCCCGGAAAATCTGACAGGAGTTACGGCATCCAGGTTGCAAAACTGGCCGGCTTGCCTCGAAAAGTAGTTGAACGGGCAGAAGAAATCCTGGCCACTTTGGAGACATCGAAGGGAGACACCAATAGGAGAGCTCTCCCTGCAGAACATAGAGAATCAAAGGGGGAAAAATACGGTCAGGAACCGGATCTTAAGGCAGAAACCCTGCCGCCCCAGGAAAACTCCAGCGGTGGGCAGTCTGTTTTAGTGGAAGAGACAGCAACGGCAGCAGATCAGCCCAACGGAGAACAGTCTTCTGTCACCTCCCTACCGGCAGATATTATCTCCAGAATCAGGGATTTAGAACTTCACAACACAACCCCCCTTGAAGCCCTAAACTTTTTATATAAAATACAGCAGGATTTAAGGAAGGGCATAGACGGGGAACCTCAGGAGTAACACGGAGTGATAAAAATTGGGGATTATTCGGTTACTGGATACAGCCACAACCAACAAAATTGCAGCTGGAGAAGTTGTCTCAGACCCGGCATCAGTAGTAAAAGAACTAATGGAAAATTCTCTCGACGCCGGCGGCACGCGGATTAACGTGGAGATAAACGGGGGAGGTACTGCATCGATTAAGGTCTCGGATAATGGGTGCGGTATTGCTCCCGATGATATGGAGAAAGCTTTCATACGGCATGCTACCAGTAAAATCAAAGGCTTCGACGATTTGGATAATGTGGCCACAATGGGCTTTCGGGGTGAAGCCCTTGCCAGTATCGCCGCCGTATCGAAAGTGAGTCTGACCAGCAGGGCGAAAGGAAATTATGAAGGTTTCCGACTGACCGTGGAAGCTGGAATACCGGGTAAGCCCCAGTCCGTCGGCTGTGCTGAAGGGACAACAGTAGAAGTAGTAGACCTCTTCTACAATGTACCTGCCCGACGAAAGTTTTTGAAGAGCCCGGGAAGAGAAACTGCTGCGGCCAATGAAGTTGTGACCCGTTTAACTTTAGGCAGTCCCCATGCAGCTGTAAAACTAAAAAACAGCGGCAGGACAATTTTTGAGACTTATGGCAGGGGTTTGATATCTGCCATCAGTTCCGTTTTAGGCAGAGACACTGCCGAACACTTGATTCCCGTAGAAAAACATTTTAAAGAATGGAGCATTTACGGTTTTGTGTCCAGCCCCTTTTATACCCGAAGCAGCCGGAGATTCCAGTATTTCTATGTGAACAGCCGCTGGGTAGCCAACAGGAATTTTAGATATGTCTTAGACCATGCATACAGGACACTGGTTCCCAAAGGAAGGTACCCTATTGCCGTATTATTCCTAGAAACGGCAGGCCCCTTTATCGATGTAAATGTAGACCCAACAAAAAACACGATCCGCATAAAGGATGAAAAAACCGTCCTGGATTTAATTATTGATTCCGTCAGAAACTCTCTGTTAGATAACAGGGAAAATAAACGCATATATACACCCGCACCAGCTGTGCTGACCAAGAGTTCCAATAAAAACAACAGCTTTTTTCAAACCTCAATTTCAACAGAGTTGCTTCCCGAAACAAATACCAGTAGAAAACAGGGATATGATGCCGGGAAACCGGTAGAAGACACAACCGGCAGTGGTGGAAACTTACCTGTACATACTCATGAGGACAGTAATAAATACACTGCCGGAATTGAAGAAGATACCGGCAGCCCCTTTAAGGTGCTTGCCCAACTGGCAGGAATGTATATCCTCTATGAAAAAGATAAAGATCTCTATATAGTAGACCAGCACGCAGCCCATGAACGAATACGCTATGAAAGCATCAAGAAACGAAAGCTGATAGAAGCACGGCAGCTGGTTATTCCCCAGACAATTACATTGAGCCCCAGCCAGGCAGCCTTACTGGAACAGCTTGAGGAGAATATGGCCCGGGCAGGCTTTCAATTTGAGCATTTTGGCGGAAACTTTATCGTTCTCCGGGAGATTCCCGTAGAGCTTTCATCAAGCAGCACGGAAGCTGTTTTTTTGGAGCTTCTTGAGTTAACGGACAGCAACCTGGGCAGTGTCAAAAATCTGGAGGAAGCTTTCCTGATGAGCCTTGCATGTAAAACTGCGGTAAAGGCGGGACAAATCCTTACGATAGATGAGATGGAGAACATTGTTGAAGAACTATCTCTTTGTCAAAACCCATTAACCTGTCCCCACGGACGTCCTACAACAATTTGTTTATCTGAGGGAATGCTATTGAAGGAGTTTAAACGTATCTAGTCTAGAAGGAGTTTTCCAATGATACCACTGGGAGCAATTATAGGGCCAACAGCCACAGGCAAATCAGCAACCGCTATCGAAGTGGCAGGGATTCTTAACGGAGAAATTATTTCCGTCGACTCAATGCAGGTTTACCGGGGAATGGACATTGGCACCGCAAAAGTGGGACCCGACGAACGTTACACAGCTGATGGGAAATACATACCCCACCATATGCTGGACATTGTTGACCCTGATGTTGACTACAGTGTAGGCCGTTTCCAAAAGGAAGCTGCTCTCGCGGTCAAAGATATACATACACGAGGTAAACTGCCTATCCTTGTTGGAGGAACAGGCCTTTACTTTAATGCCTTGGTCTACGAATACGAGTTCAGCCCAGGAGCCCAGGATACTGCTCTTCGTTCTATACTCTGGAAAGAAGCTGAAACCCATGGTCCAGATTTCCTCCATGAAAAACTTCAGGTGGTAGATCCCCAGGCAGCAAAGTCTATCCATCCTCATGATACTAAAAGAGTAATCAGGGCTTTAGAAGTATACAAGCAAACAGGAAAACGCATTTCAGAAAGCACCAGGAACCGGAAGAAAACTTACAAGTTGGCTGCAGCAGGCCTTTATATGGATAGAAATGAACTGTACGAAAGAGTAAACCTGCGTGTAGATCAAATGATAGATCAGGGACTGGTTGAAGAAGTAAAAGAACTGTTGGATCAGGGGATTGAGCCGTCAACAGTATCCATGCAAGCCCTGGGATACAAAGAAGTAGCAGGCTACCTGCTTGGCCAGTACGATCTGGAAACTTGCATACATCTCTTGAAAAAAAATACAAGAAAATTTGCCAAGAGACAGCTGACATGGTTTAGAAGGGATAAGAATATCAAATGGTTCTCTGTTAGCCAATTTGAAAGCAAAACAAAATTAGTGGAAGGGATTGCCAGTTATTTTCGAGATAGTTTGCAAATATAGGTAGATTAGTGTAAAATACTTATAACTTGTCCGAACGTAGAGAGAAAACGGGAGGTACGTTTTACATGACAAAAGCTCAGATAAACCTGCAGGATACTATTCTGAACCAGCTTCGCAAGGAAGGTCAATCTATTACAGTTTTTTTAGTAAATGGATTCCAGCTTCGAGGCATAGTAAAAGGTTTTGACAACTTCACTGTTGTAATTGAAAGCGACGGTAAACAGCAGATGGTTTATAAACATGCAATTTCTACCATCGTACCCGCAAAACCAATTAATTTGATAGGTGCCGACAACTCAGGAATGGAATAGGGGAGATAAAGTAAGACTTTGAAAGTAGAACAAAGAAAAACTCTCTATAAAATTAGAGGGTTTTTTTTATGGCCAGGCACCATTAAATTTGTAACGGAATATTATATATTTAGAATTTTTTTTGGGCAGGTGGGAAGATGAAGCTAAAATTTGGATTTGATAATGAAACAAATTACATTCAACCTACCACCGAAAAAAACAGGCCTATCAGGACCAATAAACAAGTCAAGACAAATCCTGTCCCCACCCCAGGTTCCTTGAACTTTTTTGGAAATAAGCTTGAAGCACTAAAAGAGATGCAAAACCTGGTAGGTCTGGAGAATGTAAAGAGTTTAATTGAGGAAATTGTAGCCTATGTTAAAATTGAAAGGCGGAGGGAACAAGAAGGCCTGGCAACGGAGCCAATGGTTTTACACATGATTTTCAAAGGCAACCCGGGTACAGGAAAGACTACGGTAGCCAGGTTAATGGGGAGACTGTTCAAAGAATTGGGAGTTCTGGAAAAAGGCCATCTCATTGAGGTAGAAAGAGCTGACCTTGTAGGAGAGTACGTTGGTCATACAGCACAGCGGACAAGGGAACAGCTGAGGAAAGGACTTGGAGGTGTGCTGTTTATTGATGAAGCATACTCCCTGGCAAGAGGGGGAACAAGGGATTTTGGCCGGGAAGCGATTGACACCCTGGTTAAATCGATGGAGGAACACCGGAAGGAAATGGTGATAATCCTGGCAGGTTATAAGGATGAAATGGATCGTTTTTTATCCACCAACCCCGGGCTCCGGTCCCGGTTTCCTATTCACCTTACCTTTCCCGATTACACTGAAAAAGAGCTTTTTGACATTGCTAAACTAATGATCGAACAAAGGCAGTACATGCTCACTGAGGAAGCTGAAAACAAGTTGGCCAGTGTCATCAAAGGATCTGCCCAGACAGGCCACCCCTTTGGGGGTAATGCCCGTTTTGTTAGAAACCTTGCCGAAAAGGCCATGCGCAATCAGGCTCTCAGGTTGGTAAGATTCAAATCGTTAAACAGGGAACAACTAATTCTGCTGGAGGCTTGCGACATACCTGAAGATACTAATAAAATAGAGGGGACGGAAAAAAACTCGAATGTAGAACTGCTAAGACATCTTCGCAGTATTAACGAATTTGCAGCATCGGAGGGATAGGTTTTTGACAAGAGACCTGCTGAATAAAATCGTGGAAAAAACCGAACATGAAATCGAACCATACATAGATTTAATCAGGGACCGAAGCCTTGCCAATCACGCCAGGGTTTTAAGGAGTTTTAGAGAATTAAACGTTTCCGACTTCTGTTTTAACGGCAGCACAGGTTACGGTTACGGCGATGTCAGCCGTGATACTTTGGACAACCTGTATGCACTGATTTTTGGGGCAGAGTCAGCTATAGTAAGAACCCAGTTCGTATCCGGCACTCACGCCATTTTTAAAACTGTCTTTTCTGTCCTGCGACCGGGGGATGAACTTGTTTTTTCCACCGGAACTCCATATGATACTTTAAAACGTGCCTTCAGCCAGCTTGGTGAATGGGACATCCACTATAAGGAAGTGCCTCTCAGTAGGGGGCTCCCTAATCTGGAGGAGATACGACGTTCTCTCTCCCCAAAAACTAAAGCAGTAATGATACAGAGGTCCCGTGGATATCAGGACAGGCATTCTCTCAGCATAAAAGAAATTGGTGAAATAATTGACGCAGTCAAGGGATACCGTTCTGAGATCATTTGCATAGTTGACAACTGTTATGGTGAATTTGTAGAAGACAAAGAACCTCCTCAAGTAGGCGCCGACTTAACGGTAGGCTCCCTAATCAAGAATCCAGGAGGAGGAATTGCGCCGGCAGGGGGGTATGTGGCAGGTAAAAAAGATCTCATTGAAGAAGCAGCGGAAAGCCTGACTGCTCCCGGGTTGGGTACTTCCATAGGTGCTTCCCTGGCAGATGTCAGAACTTTGTATCAGGGGCTATTCCTGGCACCTCATATTGTAAACGAAGCTCTCAAAGGTGCAATTTTTGCTGCGGGTCTTTATTCCAACCTGGGTTTTGAAGTAAGCCCTCACTATTCTGAAAAGCGCAGTGACATTGTACAAGCTGTAAAAATGGGTACACCTGAAAGGTTGAAAGAATTCTGCCGTTATATCCAGAACCAATCCCCGGTAGACAGTATGGCAGTTCCGGAACCGTCATTTTTGCCGGGTTACGCTGACCCTGTCATTATGGCTGCCGGAACCTTTGTTCAGGGGTCCTCTATTGAGCTGAGTGCCGATGCCCCTTTAAGGCCACCTTATTGGGTTTACCTCCAGGGTGGGCTGACATATGAGTACACAAAGATTATCCTTACAGAAGTGACCCACCAGCTCATTGAAGGCGGGAGTATTGCTTATCCGAGTAATCTTTTATGAGTGCATCCCGAAGCCTTAATAAATGAACCTCAACGATTTTCCTGGCAACATGTTTGTTTCGGGCTCTGATTGCCTCCACTAACTGGAGATGATCCTGCAAATCCTGTTTAATCAGTGCCATATTCTCAAAATTATCCGTAGATCTAAAAAAACTGCAGTATTCCATTAAACTGTTTAACAAAACGTACAGGTTTATTTTGTTGGAAACCTTATAAAGAAAGTAGTGAAAGGCGTCATCGTAAAATTGGTATTTTTCTGCGTTCCCCTCAATTTGTGCATTTTGCATTGCCTGGTTTAACTTAGATAATTTCTCCAGGTCGCTTTTTGTTCTTTTTTTACAAACATCTGTAGCGGCATTTGTTTCCAAAAAGAGACGAATTTCGAAAATATCACGAAGGTCTTTTGGGGAAATCCCGATTATCAGAATACCTTTTTTATTAGTCGACTGCACCAGATTTTCGGCTTCCAGCCTGGTCACTGCATCCCTTACAGGTGTACGGCTTACTTCCAGAATTTGAGATATTTCTGTAAGGGTAATTCTTTGGCCATATTTTAGAGAGCCAACCAGGATTGCATTTTTAAGGGTATGATATACATCGTCTTTTAAGTAGGTTGATTTTTTTCTGATTGGCTCCAACCTTATATTTGATTTTTGGTTACTGTAAATAGCGTGCATCACCCCTTTTTTTGAGAGCCCCACAAAAAAACTGCATGCCGAAGCATACAGTTTTATGTCTGTTTCTCTTCGGCAACCCGGCTGTCATGGCAGAGTACTTTTAGACCCGTGGCTTTGCGTCCTTGGTTTTCACCAAGTTTGCTATTATCGGAGATATTTATTAATTAAGTTAATAATATATGAAAAGAAGCAATTGTTCCAGATTATACACAAACAGGTAGGGGGGAAGGGCATTCTATTATATCTTGCGTTCTATCCGCAGCTATTTATGGAGCAATCTGGGCACTTTAGTCTTTTTTTTTCCGTTCTTCAGAAAAAACCATTTGGATAGCTACTGGAAGTGTGGAATTACAAACCAGAAGAAAAAAGGGAGAAATACTCCCTGTTTTTTAGCGGAATATCTCTCCCTTAAGATTGAGATCGGTTTATTTCCCAATGGCATAGGCGTCGCATCTGGGGTCGGCTCCTGCATTAAGTATATTGGTTGAAGGATCAACCATTATGATGCATTGGGAACCGAATGTCCCTCTTCCAGTTCTATGGCCTTTTGCTGCTAGGGCATCAACTGTTTCTTGAGGAATCGCGCTCTCGAATCTTGCGTCATAGGGTCTAGCACTGTGCGGGAATGTTGAAGAAGGGAAAGCTCTTGTTGAAAATCTTGGAGCTTCTATAGCATCCTGAACATTCATTCCAAAATCTATTATATTTAGAATGCATTGGGTTACTCTTTGAGGTTGATCGTCTCCACCAGGACTGCCTAATACTATGAAAGGTGCGTCACCTTTAGTCAGCAGCACAGGAGCAAGAGTTACTCGCGGCCTCTTATGAGGTTGTAAAGAATTAGGATGGTCTTCATCAAGGGAGAAGTAATCTCCTCTGCAGTTAAAAATAATCCCTGTATCAGCCATTACTACTCCACAGCCAAAGGAGGAATGCAAGCTTGGCATAAAGGATACCATATTGCGATCTTTATCAACAACACAGAGGTAGCTTGTATCGCCTTCATGGAGATCATAATCCGGGTAGGCATCTTCGTTCCCATCTACTTCCCTTGTTGATTCGCCAATTTGCCCTGGTGTTCCCAGACCCATCGCTTTATCAAAATCTATTAGCTTCCTTCTTTCAGCGGCATATTCATCACTTAATAAAACATCATAGGGGATATCAACAAAATCCTGGTCCGCCAGGTAAGCTTCACGGTCGGCGTAGGCTAATTTCGCTGATTCTATTAACAGGTGCAGGTAGTCAACACTGTTATGTTTTAAAGCCGGCAGGTCGTAGCCTTTTAAGAGGTTAAGCCAAAATAGAATAGTTGGAGTTTGCGTTGCCGAGGCGTTAGTCCACACATCATATCCTTTATAGTTTAGTTTAACCGGATCCTCAATTTTAACCGAGAATTCAGCAAAGTCCTCATAACGGAACAATCCTCCATTTTCTTCCGAGAACTTGGCAAACTTTTTGGCAATATCGCCTTTGTAGAAAGCATCTCTTGCAGCCTTAAGGCCTGCGCTATGTCCTACTTTACCCTTATTATGTTTGGGACCCTTACCCTTTCCAGGGTTAGCCTTTTTCTCGGCAGCAATTAATGTACGGAAGGTTTTTGCCAGTTGCGGGTTGGTAAGAATATCCCCTGCTTTCCAGCTTGTCTTTCCGTTAGGGAAGTATAAAGCTTTGGAGGTGGGATATTTGCGAAGCTTTTGTGAACTATTAAGTTGACTGGCCAGGCTTTCGCTGATAGGGAATCCATCTTCGGCCATTTTTAAGGCCGGTTGCAGAACCTCCTCCAACCTCATGGTTCCCCATTCATCCAACATAGTACACCAGGCATCAACTACAGCTGGAACAGTGGCTGATAGCAGACCATCATTTGCGGGAATCTCCCCGTTGTTGTTTTCATTATACCATTCAATAGTCGCCAAATTCGGAGCCCAACCTGCGGCATTGATGGCCTTCACTTTTTTAGCTTTTGCGTCATACACAAGGATCATGGCATCGCTACCGATACCGTTCATCGCAGGGTCAGTTAAAGCAAGGACAGCCTGAGCATGGACATAACTCAGACCGTTGGAAAGAAAAGGAACAAAGAAGAGGGGAGAATATTA
>LFRM01311579.1_pt1 | contig 12284 bp, 11 predicted proteins | sample 618341 | NCBI WGS metagenome assembly LFRM01 (sample SAMN03654438, study PRJNA283298) | anaerobic digester metagenome | isolation source: pool of bioreactors CSTR01a, CSTR02a, and CSTR03a thermophilic anaerobic... | place: Denmark: Kgs. Lyngby | collected 2014-05-21
GTAGTGAAGGGTACGCCGCGGGCCCTGGCACCCAGGACGTAATCTTTGCTCAGCTCGTCGAGAACCGTGGCACGCACCTGTCGAAGGTATTTGGCAGACATGGCGATAGCCAGAGTCAGCGCGGGCAGCGCCACGCTCTGCAGGCTGACGCCGTTGGAGATGACCGGGAACCACCCCAGCCGAATGGCAAACAGGTACATCAGAAGCAGGGATACGAAGAAGTTCGGCAGTGAGTTTCCGATAAAGCTTGCCGTGCGGATCACATAGTCTGTGGCCTTGTTCTGCCTGACGGCCGCCCAGATCCCAAGCGGAATGGAGATCACCACCGTCAGAAGAATGGAGACGAACGTCAGCAGCAGCGTCGCCGGAAGCTTGGATACGAAGGTGGAAAAGACCGGTTTATTGGAGACATAGGAAGTGCCCATGTCGCCCCGAAGCAGATTGGCCAGCCAGCTGAAATACTGGACGAAAAAGGGCTTGTCCAGGCCGAGCTCCTCCCTGGCGGCGTCGACGATCTCCTGAGAGACCGTTTCGCCGGTGTTCTCCATTTTCTGTTCGACTACATCGCTGCCAGCGATGCGCATCATGCCGTAGGACAGGAATGTGATCGCAAGCAGGATCGGGATCAGCTGCAGCAGACGCCTGACAGCATATTTTTTCATGGTCATGCCTCACTTTTTTGTGGGATTCAAAAGAAAAATTACAGTTTATCTGAGCGGTGCTGTTCGCATTCCGCTTACGCTTCATGCTCACTGTCGCGCTGTCGCGCTATGTGGCTGTTCGCATAATTGCGCTTGTGTGAGCAAGCTCCCACCGCTTATTATGCTCCATCCTCGCACCGCTCGTAGGTACGCGCAAATTACTGTTTATTTGTACGCTGCGATCGTAAAGATCGGCGTCGGGTTGAAGAACTCGTCGATCTCGGCATAGATGCGCTTGTACACGCCCATGTCCACCGTGATCCGCTCAAAGCCGGCTTCCACCAGCAGCTGCACATCCCACTGCGGGCGGGGCTGATGATATGCGCCGACCTGCATGGTAATAGCCTCGTTTTCCGCCTGCATATAGTCCGGTACCAGTTTGTGGGCGTGATTCTCCGGCAGCTCGTGCTCCTCCACACTCTCCATCGCGGCGCTGTAATCCGCATCGAAGTTGATGAGGACTCCGCCGGGACTCAAAATCCGATACCATTCCCGATAGGCCTTTTCGATATGCGGCAGGGTCCAGGTGAGATTGCGGGTCACCAGCACGTCAAAGCTCTCCGGCTCGAACTCCGGCTCCTCCGCATCCATCTGCAGGAAGCGAACGTCCAGGCCCAGTACAGCCGCCATATGCCTGGCGTGCTCGACCATATCCGGCGTCAGGTCAATACCTATGGTCTCATGCCCTTCGGCGGCCAGCAGACAGGCAAAAAAGCCCGTACCGGTCCCCACATCCAGAATACGCAGGGGCTTCCCCTCGGGCAGATATCTGCGAAACTCTGTGAGCCAGCGTTCCCGCTTCTCACTGTCATACTCCCGCAGGCGCTGGGTCTCAAAGCCCTCCGCCCGGAGAGCCCAGTAGGAGGTCACGCGATGCTTGATTCGTTCCATATTCTTTTCCTCTCTGTATGGTCGTCGTTCTGTCCTCCCTTATGCACAAGGGACTCCCGCATAACGGGCATGACAAACCATCTGCATTATAGCACGTCAAAAAACGATGCGAATGCCCCCGGGGGGGATGTTTTTTACCCCTGTCTTCAAACGTCGCATTCATCACAGATCTGCTCATTTTCCCATCCGCTGAACGAAAAAAGGGCGTGTGAAAAATGAGAGTTCATTTTTCACACGCCCCTTCCTCATCATCCTTACAAAGCTGTATACGGATGCAGGTGCATTTCTAAAAATATTCGTTTAATCGGATCGCATACCTTCCCGCAGTATAATGTTCAATCCTTCTTTACTACATGGAAATCACAGCAGTCATCTCCGGCGCCAAGAGTCTTCGTACGGATCAGCTTACCGCCTTTATATTCGATGGTCGGATAGTCCATGACACATATATGCGGCATGAGGAACATCAGGCCCTCCTGTCTGGCGATCTTGCAGACGCCGCATTCGCGGTGGGTCACATAGTATTCCGGAACGGAGAGGTCATAGGAGAAATCGAAGACCCAGTCCATCGGATACTTTCTCTTCTTCGACCGCTCCGACCCGCGGACATACCTGTCGATTTCCTTCCGGTCAAAACAGTTCTTACCTTTATAGGCCCGCTTCATCACATCGCTTGTGCAGATAGCATTGATCATGCCGTCGAAAACATCCATCGTGATATGCTCCGGATCTGCCTTGTAATAGGAGAAGCCAAAGCATGCCAGATACATGACCGAGGCAAACATGTTGTCCTTAACAGAACCGACAGAAGGAGTCCTTGCCACCATGGCTTTGTACTCTTTCTTCTGTCTTTTCCTTAGTTCACGGATATCCACATCCGGAAGAGCGTCTGCCGTATACTGCCAGACGGCCTTACTGAGCAATGCGGGGAACAGTCTTCCCATAAACCCTAACTTCATCTCACCATTGATGTCAGGCCAGTGCCGCGCCGAGATTCCTGCACTGCTCTGCTTCCTCATCTCCCGGTGCGTCGTTCGCTATGACACTGTCGGCTGCCAATTCGGCTCCGGCCGCCTGGCACCGCTCTTCCCAGTCACGCATCCACTGTCCGTCTCCCCATCCATAAGAGCCGAACAGCGCAATCTTTTTACCGGAAAGGACTGTTTCCACATCAGTGAACATCGGATCAAACTCACTTTCCTCCAGGACCTCGTCACCCATGGCAGGGCAGCCGAATGCGATTCCGTCGTATGCACTCACCTGGTCCGGCGTAAAGTTTCCTGCTTCTATTACAGATACTTCAGCCCCTTTCTCTTTTGCGCCTTCTGCCACCATATCCGCCATTGCCTGCGTATTTCCGGTTCCGCTCCAGTAAACAACTGCCACCTTACTCATGATCGTTCATTCCTTTCTTGTTCATTATTGAAATCCCGCCACCGCTTCCGATCTGTCCGGACTGTCAGCTGAAGCAGAGATTTTCCCTTTGATAATTCCCTGCGGTAAACTTCCTTACATTTCCTGAACTTTAAAAATGTCTTCTTCGCTTCCTCTTCATTTCCGTATGCTTTCCAGCAGCCTGTGCACTTCACCCCGCGTCGTGAATCCTCCATGAAACACTGCACATCCCGAGGCGGATACCCCAGAAAAAGGCCGACCTCATGCGGAAATTCATCATCTTCCGTCATATGCCGGATCAGCTGGACAATACAGTTCCCGGTACTGTCGCAGCAATATCCCTTCTCCAGGAGGATCTGCCGAGCCTCCGGGCGGCCCAGATCCCGCTCCAGGTAATCCGGCCGGTACAGGTACAGCAATGCTTTTTTATCTGTCTTCCTGAGGAGTACGACCCGTATTCCTTTCTCTCCGAGCAGTCTGTTCAGCCAGCGCAGATCATCACAGATATCATGTCCTGTATTCGCATCTTGACAACAATTATTCCAAGGTCTTTCTGACCACCTTCACCTATCAAAAATCCATACATTTACGGAGAAATCCCAGCCAAACAGTCGAAGTAACGGTCAAATGTTACCTCCGGACTGAGCAGGAGGGATGGATATGATAGATGGAAATTTGGCAATACAGCCCCAGATCATTCCCACAGCATTTAACTATCCTGCGATAAATCCGCTTGAAGCCAAAGGATGGATCAAAGACACCCTTGGACAGTATCGTTCCAACGGTCAGATCAAAGATAAAAAAGGGTTCGATCTATACATCCGCAGACGCAATCTAAAAGCTTTTATTGACGACTATTCCAAAAAGTCGTCAACGCATGGTTGGCAAAATTCCCGTAAAAACTGGACTTCTGATGCGGGGTCAAGTCTACCTATGGGCAGCCCAGAGCCGAAGTTGACCCCATCAGCTCGCGATGGGGTCAACCGCCTCGGCTCATCTGAGGAAAGCAAGAAATCTCTTCCTGCTTTGTCATCATTCTCGGAATATCCATCTTTAATGGCTGCAAGAAAAGATAAACCTTGCCTGCTCATTGGATATGACTCTGAATGGGAAAACCTTGAAGCCGGCAGGGATATGCTCTCTTGGCAGTATGCCCTTGTTGACGGTGAAGACCTTGTCGAGTTCGTTTTCCTTAAAGACGGTAAGGATGATCTTTCCTTGATGGATGCCCTCGGATGTATCTTGGATCACCTTGATAAGTATGAGGCCGTGGATGTCCGTGCTATCCGCAGATACAAATACTGCACCGAATGGAAGAACAACAAACCTGTTGAAGTAGTTACTGATGATGTTCAGAAAGCCAGCAATAACTGCAAATATGTTTTCCGCAGTGATATCGGGTTCACCCGTGAAATGATCCAGGAAATGCCCGACAAATGCGTAAAGCGTGGTAATCGTGACTGGGCATGGTTCCATACCTACCTTGATTTCTCGCTTGTTGAAAGCATAAAGGTTTGTATCGTTTGCCATGCCGGAAAGGTTGATCTCTCCGCTCTGTCCTATGGAAAGAAGAATCTTCTCCGTTATCTGACTGACATTCAGGGCGGTCTTGCTTCCCTTCAGCCCGTCCGATATGCACCGAGAAGCCTTAAAAACGTAAACAACACCTGTGTTTACCCAGTCTCTTTATCCATAGCGGATACCATGTGCCATGCACCTGCCGGGAAAAAGAAGCTGAAGGATCTCGGTGAAGTACTTGGTGTCGAAAAAGTTGATATTGATACAGCTCAGAAGGAACACATGAAAGGTCTGCTTTCCGAAGATCCTGCTCTTTATATGGAATACGCATCCACAGACAGTGTGGTAACTGTCCTGTATGCCTCTGCCATGTATGGATATAACAATGCTTTGCCCGTAACAATAACCAGTGCAACCGCTGGTGTAATGAAGGAGACGATGATGAAGTATTTGGAATGTGGGTCCACTGAAGAATTTAACCGTGTATATCGTGGACTTGAAAAAATAAACCACGGAAAGTATAAGATCCAGGATCGGCCGGGCTTTGTTGAAGCCACAAGCCTTGAACCCATATCCAACGATGCAAATACCATCCAGTATTTTGCTTCGCAGGGCTATCACGGTGGTTACAACATCTGCACAGAAGTCGGATATTTTCCTTTTGAAACATTCGACTATGACTTACAGAACGCTTATCCGACAGCGATGTGTCTTGTACCTGATATCGACTGGGAAAACCCTATCCGCAGCGAAGTGATTCGAAGAGATTTAACTCTTGCAGACTTTACAGGTATTGGTGGAATCAATCCCATCACCCCCTTTGTAGGATATGTCCGTTTTGAGTTCCCGGAGACGGTGAAATATCCCTGCATTCCGATAAATGTTGATGGTATTCCTCAGTATCCTCTCACATCGGAGGGTATGGATGGTGTGTATGTAGCAGGCCCCTTTGTATGGCTTGCTCTGAGGCTTGGAGCGCATGTTTACTGCGACAGAGGTTACTTCCTTAATGTCCGCTATGTAAAGGACTTCTCTCAGGAATCCAGATCCCTTGCAACGGCAGTTAAGCAACTTGTGGTTGACCGCAATCTTGCCAAGCATGCCAAGGGGAAAGGCTCTTTGGAAGAACTGATCCTGAAGACGATGGTTAACAGCGGATACGGAAAGAATGCTCAGAACGTAGTACAGAAAACGGCATGGACAGCCCTCAAAGACCTTATGGAAGACCTTGGCTGCTCTGCTATTACTAATCCTGTTTCAGCAATGATGATCACTTCCATTGTACAGGTGGAACTCATTGCAGCGCAGAACCAGATTCAGGAACTTGGTTACATGAGCTGTTCCGTTACTACAGACGGATTTATTTCCAACTGTCCGGAAGATATCTTGAAAAGCCTTGACCTTTATGGGCTCCGCAGGTTCATGGAATCATCCCGTGTATTCCTCACTGACGGAGATCCGGAACTCTGGGAGATAAAGCATCATCAGGATGACCTGATCAATTTTACGACAAGGGGCAATGTATCACTCCATTGCAAAGACCGAGACGGATATGATGGGGTATACGCTCATAACTCCACCAAGTCAGGTTTTGAACCTGACTCTTATGAAGACAGGCTCTGGCTTATGACTCAGGTCCTTGGACGTACCGGAACGGTTGATTACACGGATGAAGAATGGACTTCCTTCAAGGATCTCGTCCTGGGCAAACCTTTTGTAGTTAAACCCGAGACCCGTCACATACGTATGGATTTTGATATGAAGCGCAAACCCGTGCGTGGAAGTTTCACCACCGACAGAGTGATCGTCGAAGGTCAGATATATGAAATCGCTCACTTTGACACCGAACCCTTCAGAAACATCGAAGAGTTCCGTCTTTACAGGAATAAAAAGAAGCTTACGGACGTACTGCGTACCGAACCAGACTGGGAAATCTTTTGGTTAAAGCTTGACCTCAATGCAACCGGAGCACAGCCCCGCAATATTGAATGGGCAATCCTTAATTCCTGCATCATGGGTCATCGTTCCGGCAGATGGGATATACCCGGGCTGAATGGCAAGACCGTGCAGGAAAAATGCGAATGGATCAACTCTCACAATACTTCCGGCAGGAAGTTCAAGCCTTCCGATTGGAAGAACGCCAGAAGACCCGAACGACAGGCTAATATGCTTCCCCGTGAAATGCTCGGAGACAAGCTTGAAGAACTCATAAACGCCAATATTTAAGGCATTTGCACAGCATGACACATTAACTGCATCACACCATGACGAGGAGGGAATTACTATGGATGCATGCAAAATGAATAGCACAGCCTCAGAGAGTGTTACAGGGCGGGTTATGCGGATAACGACATAACCCGCCTTATGCTGAGCTAGTTGTTATGCCGAGTTAATGAAGAGAACTGTTGGAAAACAGGCGTCTCAACATTAACATCTCGGCATAACATCTCTATCTGAATGAATTAAGGAAGGAATGCATCAATCCTGAGAAACGCTCCTTCTTCGGAAAGATATTTGAACCCGAGAGCCCGCTTTACAGCGATGAGTTCTCTAAAGTCATCGGCGAAGATGCTTCTAAACTCCCTGCTCATAGTTAATACCCTCAAGCGGAAGGACGCACTCTGCCAGCTTGTTGAGATCGGTCTTTAGATAAATCGCTGTAACATCCATATCCGAATGACCTAACACAGTTGTAATGACCGGGAGTGCTGTTCCCATCTCAAGCATCATGGAACCGGCAGAATGTCTCAGGGAATGAAAACCCGAGTGTTTGTTCCTGTCGCGGTGGATCCCTGCTTTATTCATGTGGTATATAATCCGCTGCTGCAGATGGTCACTGTCGGATAATGGGTTAAAGGGTGGCATATGCTTGATAAAAACAAAGTCTGAGGCATCATACTTGGGGCGCCCATCACGGATGTAGTCAATAACGGCCCAGCCAATGAGATCGGGAAGCGGAAGTTTCAAAGGCTTCTTCGTTTTCTTCTGAACCAGAGACAGTTCTTTATTGTTCCAGTCGAAGTTTGAAAATCTAAGGCTCTTGATATCACTAATTCGAAGTCCTAATACGCAAGCCAGCAGTATCATGGCGTAGTCGCGCTTACCGATGGGACTGTTCCTGTCAATGACGCTGATCAGCTTTTTCAACTCATCAACTGTCCAGGCAGAAGGTATCGTCGCCTGCTTTGAGATAGGAGGCATATGGATTTTCGACGCATAGTCTTCATGTAACCGTCCGTTTTCCTGAAGATAACGTAATAGAAAACGCAGCCCACACACGTTTTGCTCCACGGTCTTAAAGCTGAAACCGGCAAGTGTTTTCAGATAACCATTGCAGACGGACAGATCGATAGCCTCAGGATCTGCGATACCTTTCTGAAAAAGATAGTCCAGAAAGACGAGGGCAGTACTTGAATAATGCTTTATAGTGCTTGCTGCAAGATCTGTTCTGCAAAGATAACCGCAATAACCCTTATAGATCTGCGAAAGATTTCCTTCAAGAACGAGAGGATTTCTGCATTTGTCCAGCAGAGAGCCAATACTCTTTTATCAGGCAGATGTAAATCTGTCTGATTGTTGTGCACAAAAAAATATGTAATCAAGAATAAATCCGTTCTATTTAGGTTTCTAAAGGCAGCCCTAAGGCTATACAGAGATAAGGATATGATTATATCCATTTAAGATGCTCAAAATAGCGCTTAACTGAATGACATTGGGTCCGTCCCCTAATCGGCCCGAATTTACCGCTTCATAAACGAATCAAGCCCCGTCCGGGCAGCTCTTCCAATCATCTCGACCAGATAATGCAGGTCACAGCTGTATTCTTTACGTACCCATCTGCGGTATACATCTATGACGCCCGCGGAGAAAAAATCATAAAACACAATAATCTCCTCTTTGCTGATGTTTACATGCGGCGAGTAGAGCGCCACGGTTTTATCCGCCAGGATATTATGAACCTTTCTCCACAGGTCGTCATAGGTGTCGCTTCCAGCGACGACGAGCAGCAGCTTTTCCTCCTCTTTATAGAACCTGTCAAGAAGCTCAATAAGCTTTTCCACATTGAACGGATCATCGAAATAATGATGTTCTTCCATTGCAGATGCGACCATGTTAAAATTTTTCTCCACATGCTCAATGAGCACGTCATCCGGGGATGCGTAATGCAGATAGAACGTTTTTCTGTCTATGTTAGCCCGCCTGGCAAGCTCGGAAATGTTGATCCTCGAAGAGCCTTTTTCTATGACAAGTTCCATGTATGCTTTCTGTATCGCCTCCCGGGTTTTGACGATTCTTCTGTCCACGTTCTTTCTATCCACTATTCCTCACCCGCCCGCAGCCGTTCTCTGCCGCCTGCTATTCCTCACCTTTCTGAAACCTGTTGAATTATCATCAATTCAAAATCATCTGGCAATTGAATTGCCTCTTTAAAAAAGTATAATTCACAATTAGGAAATATTCAACAAGTGGGGAAAAACCTTAAAGGAGAAATGAACATGAATGGTATTGTAAAGTCGGTGGAACGCGCAGCCGTTCAGGCTCTGGTGAATCATTATTACGACAGCGCTGCCAATCCGGCGGCACGCGCGGATACACTCCGGAAGCTGGCTGATGTCATTCCTTTTTATTTTAAAGATGTATCCGCTGAGCAGATCGATCATCTGAAGCAGAGTATCGGTGATCCGAACAGCCGCCTGATGCAGTTTCTGGGCGCGTTTCTTGATGACGCGGATCCGGCTTACGCGAAGAAGATGATCATGGCGCTTGGCTTCGAAGCTGCCCTCCTGGGTACTAAGACGATCCGGAAAAACAGGGAAAAGTATAAATGCAACATTCCGTGGCTCATCCTGTTTGATCCGACCATGGCCTGCAACATGCACTGCATCGGCTGCTGGTCCGGCACGTATGGCCACAAGTCGAGCCTTACTTTTGAGGAGATGGACCGCATCGTGACGCAGGGCAAGGAGCTTGGCGTGCATCTTTACATGCTGACAGGCGGCGAGCCCATGGTGAAGAAGAATGAGATCTTTGAACTGTGCCGGAAACACAACGACTGCGTCTTCGCTGCCTACACCAATTCCACGCTCATTACGGAAGATGTCTGCCGGCAGGTGAAGGAGCTCGGCAACCTTACATTTATGGTTTCCATCGAAGGCACGCCGGAGACGAACGACGCGCGCCGGGGCGAAGGCCATTATGACGCGGTCATGAAGGCCATGGACCTTCTCAAAGCCCACGGCATCATCTTCGGCACCTCTATCTGCTATACAAGAGATAACATCGAGGCTGTCACCAGCGATGAATTCCTGCGGCTGATCGCTTCCAAGGGAGCGCATTTCGGATTTTATTTCCACTATATGCCGGTCGGGAACAACGCCGTTCCCGAGCTCATGCCCACAACGCAGCAGCGCCTGGCGATGATCGACCGAATCCGTTACATCCGCTCATCCGCCTCAGACATCCCGTTCTATCCGATGGACTTCCAGAATGACGGCGAGTACGTGGGCGGCTGCATTGCAGGCGGAAGAAATTACTTCCACATCAATTCCAACGGAGATGCGGAGCCCTGCGTATTCATCCATTTCTCGGACTCCAACATCAGGGATAAATCCATCCTTGAGATCCTGCAGAGCCCGCTCTTTAAAAAGTATCATGAAGGCCAGCCCTTCAACCGCAATCATCTGAGGCCCTGCCCCATGCTTGAGAATCCGCAGTGCCTGCGGCAGATGATCGAGGAGACAGGCGCCCATCAGACCAACCTCGAATCACCCGAAACCGTCGAGCACCTGTGCGGAAAATGCGATGCTTACGCGAAGGAATGGGCCCCTGCAGCGGAAGAATACTGGAGCACGCATACACATCCCAAACGTGAGTACGGCAACTATTCAGAAGAAAAGCAGAATCATCCGGAGCTGGCGGCATTTGAGCACGCAGGCAAATAAGCTGCAGTTGCATTTTTTCCTTCATCCGATATACTATTTATGCAATTGATTTACGATTTCTTTGCGATCAGGGGACGGTTCCAATGTCATTTAGTTAAGCCACCCGTCCCCTACTCATCATAGCTTAATAACGTTATTCCTTTCCGGATTTCATTTTTGAGATCCGGATTTTTCTTTTTCTTTTAAAAATAAGGGTTGACATATACTTCAAAATGTGCGGCCGCTCTCGCTTTCATTGATTTATAAGGAAGCGAGAGCGGCCCTTGAAGTTGCAGATATCATCTTCAATTTCAAGGAGGCACATTTTATGAAATATTCAATCCCTAAAGTCCAAAAGTCTCTGATCTCTCTTGTGAGATCTCTTTCTCCAGCAGATGTCGCAAAATCTCCCGAAAAAGATTTTTCCAGGAAGCGCAGATGCACTCTTTCAGACACAGTCCTTACAATTATTACCATGGCTGGTCATTCTTTAAGAAAAGAACTTGACGATTACTTTCTTTCAAACAGCAGATCTCTTCCGTCTGTTTCTGCATTTGTCCAGCAGAGAGCCAAGCTTTCTCTAGATGCTTTACCCCGTATTTTCAGATGTTTCAATAATCGGCTCCCTTTTACGCAGACATACAGGGGCCTTCATCTTATAGCCTGTGATGGGACTGATCTGAACATCCCTTCTATTCCTGGTGATAAAGATTCTTTCATTCCGTATAACAGTAAGAATGGTGGCTATTCCCAGATGCATCTGACTGCTTTATTCGACCTTCTCGAAAAACGATATCTGGACGCAGAAGTATCTCCACGAAGAAAAATGGGGGAAAACCCTGCGCTTTGCTGCATGGTCGACAGAAATATATTTAAAGGCAGGACCCTCTACATTGCAGATCGTGGATTTAACTGCTTTAATACATTTGCGCACGTCATAAATGCCGGCCAGTTCTTTCTTATACGCATTAAAGACCTCACCTCAAGAAATTCCTTTTGTAAAGGCATTTCATTTCCCGACACGGAGGAGTTTGATATAGTGCATACATTCATTCTGGCCAGGAAGACTATCCATGATGACAGGATAAACACTTCTTACAAGTCCCTGCAAAAACATCAGGTCTTCGATTTCATCGCTCCAGATGATAAAAGAACCACTTTTATCATGCGGCTGCGTATCGTAAAGGTCAAACTTGGAGATGATTATGAATACCTGATTACAAATCTCCCCGAAAAGAAATACGCAATGTCTGAACTTAAATATTTATATAATCTCCGGTGGGGGATTATGCGGATATCGGCATATGGCAGATAGAGGTCTTTTTCAAGACCTGCAAGACCTATCTTCAGCTGGTCAGCGAATGTCACAGCCGGTCCTTTGATGCTTTGACGGCCCATATAGCAATAGTATTTACCAGATATCTCATGATTGCGATGGAACAGCGGAGATGCGAGGACGAACGCACGCTGGGAGAGATATTCTTCTTTTTCACGGACGAACTGGCCGATATTACATTCGGAGAATCTTTCCAGATCATTATGACAGCCCTGATAGAGAGTGTCTGCGCCATCTTTCAGCCGACGGAAGAACAGTTAGCCCTGTTCATCGAGATGTTTGTAGGCCGACTCCCGGAATACATCCGCAATTCGTTGGCCAAAGCTGCATTGACTGCCTGAAAATCTATCTGATTGCCTGTATTATTGAGTTTTCAAAGAGCGAAGCCCATTTGTGGTATGGGAATTATTAGTTAGTAAGATTTTGAAGGGAGTAAAATAAAATGCCAAGAGGAAGAAAAGCAGGCTCTGTGACAGAAACACTCGAACAACAGATAGGAAAGGCGCAGCTGAAAGTCATCAA
>LFRM01236779.1_pt1 | contig 12279 bp, 9 predicted proteins | sample 618341 | NCBI WGS metagenome assembly LFRM01 (sample SAMN03654438, study PRJNA283298) | anaerobic digester metagenome | isolation source: pool of bioreactors CSTR01a, CSTR02a, and CSTR03a thermophilic anaerobic... | place: Denmark: Kgs. Lyngby | collected 2014-05-21
GGGATTGGGGTGCTCGGAAAATTAAGTTCCGCACTGCTCGAATTTATACTTGCCAAAAACAAAATGCGGAAATACTCTTTTCTGGGAATGATTATCAATAACAAGCAGAAAGGAGTATTTTTTTATGGGAACATTACCTAAGAATGTAGTTCGGGAAATAATTAAGGAGCAAAACTTTAAAAGTCCTTCAGAAGTCTATAGTTTTCTGAAAGAGTCTTTTAAAGATGTACTGCAAGAGATGTTAGAAGCAGAAATGGATGTCACTTTAGGATATTCAAGAGAAGAAGCTCAATCAAAAACAACCGATAACAGCCGGAACGGTTATTCAAAAAAGACTGTCAGAAGTGAACTTGGACCTATAGAATTAAATATTCCGCGTGACCGCAAAGGTGAATTCGAACCTAAAATTGTACCAAAACACAAAAGAGATGTATCGGGAATCGAAGAAAAAGTAATATCTCTTTATGCCAGAGGACTATCTACCAGGGATATTCATGAACAAATCAAAGATATATACGGTGTAGAAATATCTGCAGAAATGGTTAGTAGAATTACTGATCATGTAGTTCCAGAGATTAAAGAATGGCAGAATAGACCTCTTGAGAAGATTTATCCATTTGTTTTTATGGATGCCATGCACTACAAAGTCCGTGATAATGGACAAGTAATCAATAAAGCTGTATATGTAGTCATGGGTATAAATTTGGAAGGCTATAAAGATATTTTGGGTATATGGATTGGAGAAAATGAAAGCTCAAAATTCTGGCTTGGTGTTTTAAATGAACTTAAGAATCGAGGAATAGAAGACATTCTTCTTTTCTGTGTAGATGACTTGACTGGTATGAAAGAAGCCATTAACGCTACATTCCCCAATGCCGAAATACAAAGATGTATTATACATCAGTTACGCAATTCATTTAAGTATGTTTCGTATAAGGATCTTAAAGCATTTTCTAAAGACTTTAAAACAGTCTATACAGCTCCCGGCGAGGAAGCAGCTTTAGATAATTTTGTTGAAGTAAAGAACAAGTGGGGAAAACATTATCCATTTGCTTTTAAGAACTGGGAAAATAATTGGGATGTATTAAGTCCATTTTACAAATATCCCAATGAGATCAGAAAGATAATTTATACTACAAATATTATTGAAGGAGTGAACCGACAGTTCAGAAAGGTAACAAAAACGAAATCTGTGTTCCCTTCAGATGCTTCGCTTGAGAAAATTCTTTTCCTGGCTGCAAAAAATGTTATGAAAAAATGGACACAACGCTATAGAAATTGGGATCAGGTTTTAAATCAGCTAATGATAATGTATGAGGACAGGGTTTTAAGTCATTTATAAAATTACCACCCCCACCGCCCTCAAAGGGCTCGTCCTCATTGCCGGACGGGCTAGACCTTCAATACATTTTGACCCAATGTAATAAAGACATAGTCCGTCCATTATGAATAATTATTGTCAAAAATATACTTATTTAAGCATATAATATCATATTCTTGGAAATAATATTATTGAACGATGATACTTTGATAACATTTTGTCCAAAATCATTAACCAGAAATGAGTTAAATTTCTTTTCGTACACAAAAATTTTTACACTACCTGCTTCTCACACAAGACGTATTTCTATTTCCTTTAACATTTTTATGATTTCATGAAAAATTTTGGGTATGGTTTCGTATCTATGAGTGTTAACTATTTTTTCCTTATGGAATTTTTATTATAATTAATAACCGTTGTAATTACTTATGACCATAACCCCTTAATTAACAATCTCTCTTACATACCCAACCAACTCATTTTTACTCTTCGAAAGCAAGTCTGCAACCTTAATTAAATTCAGAGGTTTTAGTATTACACTTGCCATTTTCCTATTTGAAACTGGGTCATTAACATCGATTTTTTGAATTGATGGTACATCATTGGTAGCGGGATACAATATTGTAGCAGTATTGTCACCAATCCCACTTACAGCATAAATAGCCAGCTGATATAACATCTCACGTGGTAAACTTTTATCCCATAAATCCCTATATTTAGCATCCAGTAATTTTGCTACTTTTCCATTCCTCATAAGTGCAAAGTCTGGTCTTGGCGTAGGTGATTTTCTTCGGCATGGATTAAATCCTGGAGTATATATGAACATATCATGTAAGCTAATTTGATTTTTCACTATATATTCATCAGCACAATTTGCAAGCAACCTTCCCACAAGAGTTTCAAAGAAAGCATTCATATCAAAAAAGTATCCTTTTAAATTAATGTAGCGAGATTTGTCTTCCAATTGAATACCTTGTGATTCATATAAGATATTGATTATCTCAAGGACAGCAGAATACCTTCCGGTTAATCTATTTATACTGTTTTTTGCAAGCTGCAGGTTTCCTCTTGTCAGAATGATGTCATCAATATTTTCCTCTAAATTGGAGCAAAGTCTTTGTAGTTTAACTTTTAATTCAATATCCAATACCAGTTTCAAACCTAATCTCAGACCTGCAAGCAAAGTTCTGTTCAATATGTTGTTTTCTTCTCTATTAAAATACTTACAGGGCAATTTATTTTGTGGTAATCCCCCCTGAGAACAAAGCTTATTTATATTAATTTTACCTCGTGGTGAGATTAAGTCCTCCTCTTTTTGAATATAGCTTTTATGAATTCCTCTTCGAAGCAAGTCCTCGGCTTCAACATACAATTCATAAATAAGTAAATCAAAGAATGAAAAATTATCTATGGAATGTTCAGCAATATTAAATAATTTTAACTCTCTCAATCCATATGCATACCTTAATAACCGGTATAGCGGCATTCCATTTAGTTTTGGATATACGTTTATTTGCATATCCCCTACTTTTATTCTGCCAACATAAGAATTACTGGTGATAGATATTCCATCTTTTAGCTCTATAATATCTATAATTCTTTTTTCTTTAAGTATTTGTGCAGTATTGCGGGCATCATTGTCAGATAGTTCTGTGCCTTCTAAAAATATAGTTTCCCATTCCTTTAATTCAATTGTATGACACATTATGATTCATCCCCATTACTGCTATCATCATTTTCAATCTCATCTTCTATATTATCATCAGCTGTTTCTGTCCCCAGACGAAGTGTTGGACATGGTGATAATAGTGCAGTGATAAGATTTGAAATGTCTGGTGTGTTAAAAAGTTCGGATCTGATGGTCTGGTTTTTGACATCAACTATACCATCACCCAGAATTTTGGAGATCATGGCATAATCACCATAACAATATTCTTTGCTAAGAGGGATAATATCTTCTTTAATGATTTGCTTAAACTTCCCTTTATCTGCAATTGTTTTTTCTTTCTCCAGAAAATATGAATGACCAATTTGCAGATTACGGGCGTCCTTACCAATATGTTCACATATTCTTGAATTCAATTCCTTAAGCCATCCAGCCAGCGGCAAACCTTCAAATTCTATATTCTCAAGCAAACTATAATCTGGCATTAACTCTATAAACCCAAAACGCCTTCGAAGTGCAACATCCAAAAGTGCAATTGAGCGGTCTGCAGTATTCATGGTTCCCACAATATACACGTTTTCGGGAACTGAAAAAGGTTCATTAGACAGTGGCAGAATAATATGTTTTCCACGCTTACCCTTTTCTATAAGCATTATGAGTTCTCCAAATATGCGAGAAATATCCCCTCGGTTAATCTCATCTATAATTAAATAGAATTTTTTATTAGGTTCTTTTAATGCATCTGAACATATCTTCTTAAAAATACCATCTTTAAGATCAAATACAGTTTGATTATTACTAACCCTTGGTTTAATACCCTCTATGAAATCCTCATATCCGTAAGAAGGATGAAAACAACACATCCGAACTACACCATATGTTCTGCCGTCACCTAATATAGTGTTTTTTTCATCCTCTGAAAGCGAACTAAATGTCTTTCTGAATATATTTCTGGAAGCAAGTTCACAACACGCTTTTTCTGCATAATATGTTTTCCCAGTTCCTGGAGGGCCATATAATATCACTTGCATTTTCCTGTCAAGAACTTTTCCAATCTCAGCAACCATACCTGTTAGAAGAGGGAGTGATATTTTCGATTTATCATCGCCTTTAATATTTTCATCATTCATTAATCTATTAATTTCCATAATATTTTCAATATCTCTATAAGGAAAGCAAGAAGTTCGTATTCCGGCACTGGGTTTTGGCAGTTTAATAGCTTCTTTAAATATCTTAATCCAATCTACATTTCTACAGNNTTCTCCGGATACTGCTACTACAATATCCCCTATCTCGATGCTATTATAAAATCTAATAATTTCTCCTGCTTTAATACTTGCTGTTCTATTATCGTATTTATATAGCTTAATAAGCTGCTCTTGAATATCATTCCTCATATTTCTGCTTTCACTATATGAATTCAGATCTCCTAAATCTGACCAACCAACAGCAACATAAGAGTTAACACTCATGTCAAACCAATAACTTTTGCCGCTATCACCCGTCCCAATTCTGTAATAGTTAACAGGAAAACCATATAATTCTGTTATAGCTGCTGTCACATGTTTTATGGGCATCTCACATCTTTCAGCAATCAATCTGAAGTAACCTGCCATTTCATACAAATTGTCTTCTTTTGCTGGAGTAATTCCGCAACAGATTAATGCATGTCTTTGCCATTTGGCTGAATGGAAATCATCTATTACATCTGGATAAATCATATGAAAATATTTATGAACCCATCCCAATCGGTGCATATTGTATTTCATATTATCATCAAAGAGTTTTTGAAGCTTTTTGTATTCATCAATTCCCATATTCTTACTTGAAAATTGTTTGATTATATCTGAACCATATATTAAGGTATCTCTCAATTCCCTAGATAAAGAAATTGCCTCATCTAACGACAGAATTTCTGGTTTCTGCGGGTTTCCCGTCACCCATTTCTCATCTAAGTTTCTTTTGAACATTACATACTTATAAGCACTACCTCCTAATATTCCTCCATAATCAGATGTCCGAAAATCTTCATCATTTTTAAATTCCAACCAATAAGTTAATCCATCTCTATTCCCTATATTAAACATAGTATTAAGAAGTGGCTCTCCATCTAGTCCTTTTAGCACATCAGGTCCAAATTTCTGTGAAAACAATTTATGACCTTGATCTAGCTGCTCTTTTGTCAAAAGCTTTTTATCCAATAATAGTTTCTCACAGGTTAGTTTAATTTCAGTAAGTACACTATCAAACTTTTCAGAATGTACTTTTTCCAAAATTATTTCCTCCTCATCTACATTTGATTTATAGGTTCCCTCACGATTTTTTAAAATAAGTTTAAGTAAATTGAATGTAAATCCATAATTTGCCTACATTATACCATATGATCTTACTATCAACTACGAAATTACTGGCTTTGATTGTTTGTATTAAGTTAAATGATTATTATATACAAAATAAAAACACCACCCAAGCATTTTATCATTCATGCCTGAATGGAGTTTAAGCGTTTGCACTTATGGTTTGTGCTAAATAGTTTCACCTTCAATAATATAATAGTCTAGGAGTTGTTCCGATTGTACCTGTTTTCCATTTATCATATCGAATAGTGTACTAAATGCCAAGTTGCCCATTTTTTCAACGTGATACTCTACGGTTGAAAGCTGGGGTTGAACATATTTTAACACTTCAATATTATCGTATCCCATTATTCCTATGTCTTCGGGGACTCTAAAATTCCTGTCTCTTAGATACTTTATCGTATCTAGCGCATATGTATCACAAATGCATAACATTGCAGTCTTTTGTTTTAGATCGAGACTGCTGAAAACTTTATCAAAATCCCTACCTTCTACTACCAATGGTTCATGATTTAACCCAAAAGCCTTTATGCCATCGATATACCCTTTGAGCCTTCTTTTAAGTGTATAAACATTTAATCCATTTTTCTCCTGTTTGCTAATTGCAGGTGTAATAAAATAAATCCTCTCATAACCTTTAGATTTGATGTGTTTTACAGCATCAAACATAGCGTTTCGATCATCTACACCTATATGCGCAAAATCATCGTTAATTTTGTTATATAAAGTTACTATAGGCTTTTTTGTGCTTTTTAAAAGCTCAACATAGTTTTCACCTTTCCCTACGGGGAATATTATTATGCCATCTACATTTCTCTCCACTAAATATTGTATACCTTCGATCTCTTTTTTTATATCTCGATGTGTAAGGACCAAGTTTACAAAATACTCATGACTTTTTGCATTTGCTTCAATAATATCTATTAGGGATGAAAAGAAATTATTATGGAGGTCAAAACATATAATACCTATAGTATTTGTCTTACCCGTTGCTAAACTTTGCGCTATTCTGTTCGGTCTATAGTTTAAAAGCTTTGCAACCTCAAGAACACGATGACGCGTTATTTCATTAATGCCTGGTCTATTATTGATTGCTCTGTCAACAGTACCTTCAGATACACCGCAAAGCCTTGCAATATCTTTAATCGTAGGAGCTTTCTGCAACTCTTAACCTCCTCGAAATATACTAAATTATTAAAGTATATCCTACAATATTATATAATATATAGAAATTTTATCAATTTAAATCTTTCCACAATTTGTATACATTGAGTATGATCTTTTTAAAATTCTCAGCATCCCATGCACTCCTGCCTATGAATAATCCATCGATTTCAGGCATGGATATTAGATCCTCTGCGTTTTGGTTATTGACGCTGCCTCCATACAATATGGGGATAGAATTTCCAATTACCTCTCCAAATAATTTGCACAGAACATTTCTGATTGTCCTATGCTTTGTAGATGCATATTCCTTCGACGCAGGTATACCATTTACACCTATTGCCCATACAGGCTCATATGCAATCCATAGGTTATCAGCCTGCTACGCACTTACCCCATGTAGTCCTATCTTCAGCTGGGTACTTAATATTTCATCACTTAAATCGTAGTTTTTTTGTTCTAACGTCTCACCTACACATAATAAAGCCTTGAAACCATGTTTCAGCGCACAACTGACCTTAAGATTTATTTGTTGATCGGTCTCACCAAAAATATGCCGTCTTTCAGAATGACCTATTTCCACAATATCTGTCCCGACCTCCTTGAGCATTATGGGTGATATCTCTCCCGTGAATTGCCCGCGTTCTTCCCAGCACATATTTTGAGCACCTAATAGTATTTTGCTGTTCTCCAGAAGCTTACCTGCTACTTCCAATGATGTGAAAGATGGTATAACAAATAACTCCAGTTCATCTCCTGGTATATCAGAAGTCAAGGATATCAGACTTTTCAGATAATCAAGGGTTTCTGAAATTGTCTTATACATCTTCATATTTGTTCCAAGGTACAGTTTTCTTCTACGCATTACGCTGTATCTCCTGTATCTCTTTCATATTTTCTGCCTCAATTCTTGAAATCTCTTCTATTTTAGGGGTCGAAGGTCCATCCTTAAAAGTCAGTTCAATCCACTCACCTAGTATCTTTTTGGCAAGCTCATGACCTATAACCCGCTCGCCCATACAAAGAACATTACTATTATTACTTAACACAGACCGCTCTGCGGAAAAGTTATCATGACATAACGCAGCACGGATGCCCTTAAATTTATTTGCTACAATAGACATGCCAATTCCTGTGCCGCAGACCAGAACACCTTTTTTCTTATAATTACTATCGATGATTCTTTTACACACCTTTGCCGCAATATTCGGATAATAGGTGTTATCATCTTTAGAAAAACAACCAACATCCTCTACATTCACATTGTTTTTTTTCAAATAATCAACTAACACATTTTTTAAATCAACAGCTGCATTGTCACATCCGATTACTATCGTATCTATCACTTTAACTACGCCCCCTTTTGCTTTTCTAACCATTTCCGCATCGCCCGGAACATCAGGTACACGCTTGTTGCCCCGGCATCCTGATAGCCTATCGACCTTTCCATTAAAGACTTTGCACGTCCAAATTTGGCAACATAGTTTTTTGTGGCATGCATACCCTGTTCGGCTGCTATTTCGGCCACCGATAGCATACCACCAAAGTCCTTTTTACCGACAACATATTCTGACATTGCACATATTGCAGGTTCAAAAGCATCGACCATTGTTTTATCACCAAGCTCAGCTTTACCTCTTTGCTTTATCATCTTCAAGCTCTTTTCCATCATTTCTGTAAATTCTTCTGCAGTTAGCTCATCCTCTTTACCCGTATCCTTTTTAGCTCCCAGAAAGATTGAACTGAAAATTACGCCTGATGCACCGCCCATAGAGTTTAACATAGCCATACCTATCTCTTTAAAAAGTTGATTTACAGAGGCATATTGCTTTGGTTCAATTACTTTTTTAACGTTTAGAAAACCAGTTTCCATACCAATACCATGATCTCCATCACCGATTTTTAAATCAACTTCGGTAAGATAAGATTTATTATCTATAATCTCTTGAGCCATAAATAAAATCATAGCTTTTACTTGATTTATGTTAAGCTTATCCATTTTCAACACTCCCGATATTTTACGCCCATTTCTTTATACTGCCTATAACCCTTAAAATATTTGATGATTATTCATATCGGTCTTCACTAGCATCTTACAATTTATAATAATAAGGGCTCCAGCAAGGCATATCATAATATTTCTTCAGTTCGTCATCGAGCTTGAAAAGAGTCACAGAAGCACCGCCCATTTCCTGTGTTGTTATGTATGAATTTACATCCATATCGTGTATTGAAATGCCTTTTTCCCTTAATCTTCTGGCAAGCTGTCTGTTCATGATATACAACTCAACTAATGTTGTCGATCCAAGCCCGTTTACAAGTGTACATACAGTGTCTCCTGCTTTTATTCCCGAATCCTCGATTATCTTATCTAGCAATATGTCCACAATATCATCAGCTGATATCAATTTCATACGCATAATTCCAGGCTCACCATGAACACCCATGCCAAATTCAATCTCATCGTCAGGCAGAGTATATGAAGGCTTACTTTCACCAGGGATTGTCCCCCCCGAAAGTGCAACACCTATACTGAAAACATTATCTCTTGCTTTTGATGTAACCCGGTATGCTTCATCAAGATCAAGACCGGCTGCGGTAGCAGCTCCTCCTATTTTTATTACAAACACATCTCCTGCTATTCCCCTGCGATCCTCAATCCTATCTTTAGGTGCAGATGCCACGTCATCCCATACCCTGACTGTACGGCTTTCTACTCCCATGTCTTCGAGCATTTCTGCCGCCATATCAAAGTTCAAATTGTCACCTGCATAGTTACCGTAAACAAAGAGAACGCCTTTATCCTTATTGACAGATAACGCTGTCTGCATAATTGTGTTGGGATCGGGAGATGCAAAAATATTTCCGCAAGCAGCAGCATCTGCAAGATTCTCTCCAACAAACATACTAAAGAGAGGTTCATGTCCGCTACCTCCGCCTATTACAAGTGCAACTTTATCCAAGACGTCCTTCCTGCGGATTGCTTTTAAATCTTCTACTCTTTCGTATTTATGTCCATATGCCTCCAGAAATCCTTCTATGGTCTGACTTGGAACATCAAACGGGGCATTTATAATTTTTTTCATATAGATTACCTCCCGATCCATTTTCAATTACTTTCATAAATGTTTTAAGGTTATTCAAAGTTTCAAAATCCATATTACATCCTGTCAACCTTGATCGACGGAATATATTTGCAGACCTCTTCAAGCACATCTGCATAATTACCGTGAACCCCCGCACAATGATGGATATACGGTCCTTCAACCAGTGTTTTCTCCCATTTAACCCAATCGTCCACCTCAAGCCACATATATGTTCCCTTTGTTTTGGGTCCGTCTACGCCTTTTCCCTCTCCGATGAACATACGATATTCACCATGGTCCCCATCAAATCTTAATATGGTCACATTACCGTCCTTTATCTTCCATTCACCAGTACCGCATTTATGATCTGGAAAAATAAAATGACGACCTAATTCCCTGACAGAGTTTTCGTCGGCCAATAAAGGTGGAAAATTGCCGCAATGCCACAGAAGTTCTGCATTATCATTTTCAGGATGGCGAACTGTCAAATCAGCGAAAAATACAGGTGATGCTGAAAGAGAAGCTTCCTGCAGCAATATAGCTGTTATGGCACCGTGTATATCTGTTTCACAGACCACCGGTAAACCTTCCTCAGCAAGCATGGCATTAACAATGCATGGCATTATCCCAAGTCCTGTCTGAAGGGCATTCCAGCATTGTATGGCAACACATGTGCAATCATGCTCGCTGCATATTTTTTTGATTGCTACCTTCAGCGCTGCCAATTTTTGAACATCTTCATCACTGTTACCTGCTATGGAAACTGTGTTTGCGAATTTTTCCATAGCCTCCTGGAATTCTTGACCCTGTTCTTCTTTAATCTTAAGAGTCAGTTCTACCAGATCAATCAAAGAAATAGGGAATGTATGTATATTGAATTTTTCAAGCAATTCTCCTTCGTTGCAGATTACAGACCAGAACCCATCAGGTCTGGGTCCGATTTGAAGTATTCTAATCCTTCTAAAAGCTCTTACCGCTGAACACACCCCTAAAAATTTACGATAACCGTCTATGAACGCCCTGTCATCTAATCTGCAATTTTCTATATAGGTGAATGGTACATTAAAGCGCCTGAGGACTTTTCCTGTAGCAAAAAGCCCGCATTGTGTATCCCGGGTCCTAAGACCATCTGCAAGAGGCGCATCATCCCTCGGTCCCCAAAGAAGCACAGGTTTTTCAAGTTCCCGCGCCACTTTTGCTACAAGATCCTCGGTACCAAAATTGCAATGAGGGAAAAACAGTCCATCCACCTTATGGGTTTTCATCTTCTCTATCACCAGCGGCAGTTCTTTTTCATCGAACAGTAGTCCTTCCCGGGTTATATCCTCTATGTCAACCAATTGAGCACCCAAAGGCATGATCTTTTCCATTATCAGTTTTTTATATCTTTGAGCCTCTTCTTTACTGAACACATTCCGTCTGGTCGGTAAAAAACCAATTCTTACTTGTCCCATATCATTTACTCCTTTTTAATAGTCAATTCACTTTAAACTTAAGTAAATTGATGGAATGCTTTTTAGCAGTAAACTTGCATATATTGCCACTAACAAAAGGTTTATCAGCTGTTTTTATCGTTACATTATCGGGATTCTCCTTGGTGTTGAAAGCTTTCACATCGTCATTGAAAATTATATATGAAGCTTCTCCTTCTACAGACAAATGAGTTGTCTCAAAAATGATCTCTGCATCTAAATCTTTTTCCAGATGTCTGTTGACAATCGATACATACAAATATCCGTCGTCATCTCCTGTAGATGCCACACTCAGGTAGTTAATCTTACTCAGACCTTTATTTTCTGATTCAGGGTTTACCAAGTTTATATTTTTAACATCCCAACCAAGCCTTGGACTTTGAGGCATCTTTATTGAGAAGGTTTCACCTTTTACGATTGTTTGGTATAATACATCACCAGTATTATTACTTAACAAATCAAATACATGATATTGTGGACGTTCAACGATGCCATCAGATTTAACCGAGATGGCTCCATTAATATTGACAAATGTTGAATAGTTGGCCATGCCTATAGTGTCAGAATTATTGATGAACATATTAATAATTGCGGCAGTTACGATTGCATTACGAAGAGTATAGCTTTCGTCATCATTTACTCCGTCAAAAATCCAACCATGTAGATTCCATTCGTCCCATGCTACCTTTATATCCTTGGTGTCATTGTTCATGCCTGTTAAAACTGCTGCTACAGTTAGCTTATTTAATTTCTCCATGTATTCTGGAACACACATAGTTTGCATGTAGTCATCGTCAAAGGGACCCCAATCCTTTATTGAGTAATGGTGAGCAGAAATATAATCAACAAATTGCCAAAGCTTTTTTATTACTGTATGGTTCCAGTCTGACTGCTGTTCATATCCGCATGCAATAAGTTTAATGGTCGGATCGACCCATTTCATGGCCTTTGCGTACTCCGTAGCCTTTTTAGCATAGTCTTCAGCGCTTAGATGTTTCATCTGCCAGGGCCCATACATTTCATTTCCAAGTCCCCAGTACTTTACACCAAAAGGCTCTTCATATCCATGAGAACGTCTTAAATTTGCATAGTAGGTGTCTCGTGTACCATTGCAATACTCAACCCAGTTCATTGCCTCTTCAACAGTACCCGTACCCATATTTACACACAAATATGGTTCAGCGCCAACCAGTCTGCATAGCTCAATAAAATC
>LFRM01093279.1_pt2 | contig 12275 bp, 12 predicted proteins | sample 618341 | NCBI WGS metagenome assembly LFRM01 (sample SAMN03654438, study PRJNA283298) | anaerobic digester metagenome | isolation source: pool of bioreactors CSTR01a, CSTR02a, and CSTR03a thermophilic anaerobic... | place: Denmark: Kgs. Lyngby | collected 2014-05-21
GCAAAGCCATGACTGCGGCGCAATAAGCCCTGCACTCTTAAATACAGTTCTTCTTGGTGAAAGGGTTTGGTTAAATAGTCATCCGCACCGGCTTTTAAGCCATCAATGCGCTCACTCCAGGTACTGCGTGCCGTTAAGATCAGTACCGGTGTGGTGATAGCAGCAGCGCGCCACTGTGCCAAGACCTCTAAACCCGGCAAGCCCGGTAGTCCTAAATCTAAAATAATTAAATCATAAGGCTCGACCGCACCTTGATAGGCGGCGTCACGGCCATCCGTCAGCCAATCCACAACATAGCCCAATTGCTGTAGGCCCGCGCACAGCTCATCAGCCAGTGCCACATTATCCTCAACCAACAATAAGCGCATCAATCATCCTCTTCATCTTTTAACAACTCACCGGTGCTGGCATCAAACTTAAGCTCGCGCACTTGGCCGTGCACGGTCAAGAGTTCAATTTCATAAATATAACGGCCCCGTTTTTTTTCCAACTCCAGCTCCAATAAGCGCGCTTGAGGATGACGCTCTAAAGCCTGCTTAATAAATGTTTGTGATGAAAGAATCGTACCTTTGCGCTGCAGCTTCAGCGCTTTATCATGCCCTAAATCGTGCGCCAGAGCCGTGTTAGCACACACTAAATAAAGCAAGATAAAGCCAGTCACTCGAGTTCTTTTAAGCATCAGTCATCCTGTTTGTTTTTTAAGATCTCAGCGCTGGTCGCATCTATTTCTACTTCCCACTTCTGACCTTTTTCATCGCGCAGATCCACTTGATAGATATAGCGGCCATAAGATTCTTCAAGCTCGGTATCTAAGATAGTTGCATTGGGGTACTGAGCTAAGGCCGCTTGATCCAGCTTATCAAAGGCTAAAATAGTTCCAGACACGCTCAGCTCAACTATTTTAGCTGGACTGATATCTTTAGCTTGAGCCAGATCTGCGCCCATCACTAAAGCCGCTGATACACATAATGCAGTCAATGTTTTCATGATAATTTCCTTGTTTAAAGTGGTTCAACACAATCTGACTATGTGTCGACACTGCATAGACTACAGCCGCCACCTTAATTGAAACTTAAAAGCACACCCCAAGATGATGATCCAACACGCTTATGCCCACCTGCTGTATGGCATTCCTGCTAAGCTGCACTTATTGCAACCCATACTATGGCTGGCTTTTAAACCACCAGCAAAACTAAACACATGAACTGCACATAAAAACCATTGATCCCAGATTTGGCACAGGGACCTCGTTATGAAGCCTGCAGCAACGGCTAACAATACATCGACTCATAAGCAACAGCCTGCAACCTCCAAACCATTCAGGCTTGGATCCATAGTGCGCATGGCCTTATTACTGTTTTTACTACTGATTGCCGCCGTTTTAACTCTGCCGCACGCATTACCTTGGCTACTGCAACAACAAGGTATTGATTTTGATTGGCACAATCCGCAATGGCATCACGATGGCTTTAGCGTCTCACATCTCGAACTCACACTCGCCACTGCGGATGCACAACAGCAACAGATACGCATGGATAATCTGCGTATCTACTGGGCATGGCAAGCCTTTCCCATTCGGCGCCTGCAAGTCAGTCGTCTACAAGTGCACTGGCCTCTAGCCAACGATGCTACTGCAACAGATGAGCAGTCGCCTGCGCTACCTCACGCCTTACTTAAATGGCTGCCACAGCAGATTGAAGTTGCCGAGATTGATGCTGATATAGCTGGGCTGGGCCATATACAAGGCTCATTTAATTTACAGGCCAGTGCTCAAGGCGTGCTCTGGCAACCGTCTTTTATTGAAAGCGCACTCAGCTTAAAAGAGTTACAAGGCAGCTGGCTGGAGAGCATTCCAGAAGAATTTCGCCCCACGCAATTGAGTGCACAAATCACCACCCACCCCGATCATCAAGATAACTCCGAGGGGCAACAACTGCTGACGATCGATCTGCACAGTGATGGTCCGATGCGCCTGCAACTCAATGGTTTACTCGATTTACAACAAGCACCGCACTGGCAAGGCACACTGAAGAACACAGAGTTTTTGCTGCAACTGGATCAATACTCACACCCCGAACTGCAAGCGGAACAGCTACAGATTCGCACTGACTTAAACGCGCAGGCCGATAGCGAAAACTTTTCTGCCACTCTAGGCGAGCATGCCAGCATTGAGGCACATAACGTCCAATTCAGTCAGCTCGGTGATGCACAGCGCATCCTTGTGGATCTGGCTGGACTGACTGTTCAAGGCTCAAGCGCCAAGCCACTGCAGGCTCAAGTCTCCAGTCCATTCAGCGTACAGCTAGCAGGACTTAACCTTGAGCCATTGCACAAACAAGACTGGCAGATCACTGGCCTACTCAAGGGTCAATTGCCTGAACTGGAAATCAGCACCCAACTCAGCAACCAACAGGGCCTCAGCCTCAGCAGCCAAGCACGTCTGCAAGACGACTCAGCACAAGGCTATATCACCTTAGATGAAATCTCATTTGCCGCCGGCAATCCGCTGGAAAGCACTTTTAAAGACTGGCCTGAACACGCATCCCTATCCAGTGGACAACTGAGTAGTCAAATCGATTTTAATGCGCCTTCTGCTGGAGCGATTCAACTTGCACTCAAGCTCAAGGCCAACGCACTCAATGGCGCAATTGATAAGAGTCGCTTCAGCAACCTTGATGTGGATTGCAGCAGCCAACTGGAACTGCTGCCCACAAGTGATTGGCAAGCGACGTTAAGCGATGCTCAGTTTTTACTTAGCCTAGATTCACTGCAAGATCCAAGCTTACAGGCCAAACAACTACAGGCTCGCGCCAACTTTAACGCACAAGCCGACGCTGAGAAATTCACCATCGACTTTGATAATACAACGCACCTTGAAGCCCATCAGTTGCTATTCACCGATATTGGCAAAGCTGCACAGGTCAGTATCAAAGCACCAAACTTGAAAATCCAAGGCGATAGCACCACGCCCTATCAGCACAATATACAGAGCCCTATCAGCGCTCATATTGAGCAACTCAGCGCCGAACAGCTGTACACACAAGACTGGGATTTAAACGGCACGCTTAGTGGTGCGCTAGCGCGACTTAAACTCAACGGCGCGATCAAAAACCAGCAAGGCCTGACCTTTAACAGCCAGATCCAGCTGCTTGAACACTCGGTGCAAGGCCAAGCCACACTAAACGATCTATTCTTTAAAGCCGGCAATCCACTGCAAAAAACCTTTAAGGACTGGCCTGAATTAATCTTATTCAATAGTGGCCGTCTCAACAGCCAAGCCAACTTCACCCTGCCCTATACAGGCCCAGCAAAATTCTCACTGAACGGCAGCGCCAGCGGGCTGAGTGGCATTATCAATCGCAGTGAATTAAAAAATCTTAACCTTGAGTTTAACGGACAGTTATCCGGCTCCACTCTAAAACTAAACCTCCCCAGCCTAAGTATTGAGCAGCTGAACCCTGGTGTTCCAGTCAGCTTTATTCAACTGAGTAACGCACACTACCAAGCTCAGCTCGACAATCTTTTACAAGGTGTGCTGGACTGGCACTCTATACAAGCCAATCTACTCAGCGGTCAAGTACGGCTCAACCCGCAAAAGCTCGACCTGCAGTACGCACAATCTGTGCTCTTACATGTGGAAGGATTGGAACTGCAGGAACTGTTTAAAGTCTATCCTACAGAGGGTTTAGCGGGTAACGGTACAATTGATGGCCAACTACCCATTTATTTTGATCAGGATAATTTTTCTATCAGTGCCGGCCAATTACAAGCTCGTGCACCCGGTGTTTTGCAATTTCAGTCCGATAAAATCAAGGCCTTAGGCAAGACGAACCAAGCCATGCAGTTGGTGGCGGATGCGCTAGAAGACTTTCACTTTAATCTACTCAGTAGCGGATTAAGTTATGATCAATCCGGTAAGCTATCACTGAGTCTGCGCTTGCAGGGGCAAAACCCTGATGTTGAAAAAGGTCGGCCCATTAATCTAAATATTAATCTTGAAGAAGATATTCCAGCCTTGCTCGCCAGTATTCAGCTGAGCAACCAAGTCAGTGAGATTATTCAAAAACGTATTCGGGAACGCCTCGAGCAACGTTAATACAGGAGACATTTATGTATGCGAAAAGTACTCTTTCCAAGTGTTTTTGTACTCGCTTTATTCAGCACGGCTTGCACACCCACAGTGCAGCTTGCCGTACCCAATGAGCCGATTAATATTAATCTCAATGTAAAAATTGAACATGAAATCTATATCAAGGTTGATAAAGCACTTGATAATCTTTTCGACGAATCCAGCGGTTTATTCTAAGGAGTGCAGCATGACTATTCGTAAATTTTTAATGCCTATATTATTGGCCACCAGTCTCCTCAGTACCACGGTAGCCGCTATGGATTTAAACGGTGCTATGAGCAATCTAAGCCAAGCCAAATCCGCAGGTTTACTCGGTGAACAACCCAATGGCTACTTAGGTGTCGTCCAAGCACAAGGTAACGCTGCAGAAATCGCACGCTTGATCAATGAAGCGCGCCGCGCTGAATACCAACGCCTTGCCAAAGGCAATAATATCCAACTGAGTGATGTCGAAACTATGGCTGGCAAAAAGGCTTTAGAGAAAACACCCGCTGGCCAATACATTCAATTAAACGGTAAATGGCTGATAAAGTAAGTTTTTAGCTGAATAGGGAACAATTTAGGCCTATATCCTTTGAGATTTCAAAGACTTGGGGTATAGTCTATTTCGTTTTCAGCCACAGCATGAAAACATCGTCGGGGCGTAGCGCAGCCCGGTAGCGCACTTGCATGGGGTGCAAGGGGTCGAGTGTTCGAATCACTCCGTCCCGACCATATAGATCAATGACTTAGCCCACTTCACAAGAGTGGGCTTTGTTGTTTCTGGGGTTTGGGTAGCCTATGGGCACTCCAATCCAGGCCAAATCCATAAGAGATGCAACTCTAAACCATAATAAAATCCGCATCACTTAAATGCTGAACTGATATCAGCACCATACTAAGCCGAGCTTGCTGGGGGACCTATGCTAGAAAACCGAATCACCTACCGACACCTACAATGTTTTATCGAAATCGTACGACAAAACAGTGTCACGCGTGCCGCAGATGTACTGGCATTAACCCAGCCCGCCGTATCCAAAAAGCTTAAAGAACTGGAGGATATGCTCGAAGTACGGCTGATGGAGCGCAGCAAAAAAGGTGTTGAGCTGACTCAGTTTGGTGAGGTCTTTATCAAATATGCCGGTGCCAGCTTATCGGCATTACGCGAAGGTACTGACAGTATTATTAAAGCGCAAATGAAAGGCAGCATGCATATCAGTGTCGGCGTACTGCCCACTGTAGCCGCCAGCGTGATGCCTAATGCAGTGATGAAGTTTCGTAAATCAGGTATGGATGTCACTCTGAATCTGATCTCTGGGCCGAACAGCTTATTACTTGGACAATTGCGAGTGGGCGAGCTGGACTTAGTGGTGGGTCGTTTGGCTGAGCCTAAGTTAATGGCCGGTTTATCTTTCCAACATTTGTATTCGGAAATTGTCACTTTTGTGGTACGTCCAGGACATCCACTGCTGGAACGCAGTTCGTTTAACATCCAAGATATCCGTGACTTCAATGTGATCTTTCCCACTAAAGACTCGATTATTGCAGTCTCTGCAGAGCGTTTCTTGATCTCACAAGGCGTGGGTATGTTGCCCGATCGCATTGAAACAATTTCAGTCTCTTTTGGTAAGGAATATATTCGTCAGTCTGACGCTATTTGGGTGATTTCACGTGGTGTGGTTGCCCGAGAAATTGATGAAGGCGATCTTATCGAACTGCCGATTGATACCAAAGAGACCTTGGGGCCTGTGGGTCTCACCACCCGTGCCGACACTATTCCGACACCAACAGTGCAGATGTTTATGAACTGCATTCGCAGCACAGCAGAAATTATGGAAAAAAAAATGGGCTGAGCCAAAGCTCAACCCATTGATTGGTGCACTTCAAGTCGCGGTGATGAACTTACCAGTCTTTAAATTCATCCAAGTCAATACCAGACTTACCCGGTGCCAAGATATTGTTCGGGTCTAAAGCACGCTTGAGCGTGTGCTCTAAACGACGCTTAACTGGGCCGTAACTGTCAGCCACACGATCCATAAAGCGGGTATTCACACGGTATACCGCGTAGCCTGCTTTTTCGAACTCATCGAGTAACTCGTTAAAGCACGCATCAGCGCGTTTCACTTCTTCTGGGTTGGTGCGATCATAGAGCACGTCAATCACGTGGTGCATATCGCGCCAGCCAACAATAAACTCACCCACATAGTCCAAGCCATGCTTATTAAGAATGGTTTTGGCTAGCGTTTTTTGCTTGTCGCACTCGTTACCTTTAGCTTGGCTAACAGGCGCAAACCACATTGAACCACCGCCCCCACGCCAGTTGTACAAGCCAAACTCACGTAAGTTTGGAATACCGGACATCAACTTCGCACGGTAAGCAAAGGGCTCAGTATTGCCAGCTTCTTCTTCAGTGATCATGCGGCCTTTGCCCAGTTGCTTCAGCGCACCTGTGACAATATTCCAGTTCACTTCAACCTGTTCTTTAGTACCGTACAAGGCACAGTACACGTTCCAAGCACCCAGTTTTTTGTCTTTCTGGATCTGCTTGAGAATCGCGTCTGAGGTTGCACCCGGCTCAGTGGTGTAATCCGAGCGACGTACACCCGCAGTGGAAGCTTCCCAAAGTACGCCAGCAATCACTACAGAGTTTGGAATAACCTGAGAGATGCGCAGCGGACGAATAAAGTCGACAATTTCTGCAATATCAGCTTCTTCATCAAACTGAATCTCAAACGGCTTAATCACCGGTGGTTTAGGCATCAGCCAGAAACCCATTTTAGTGCAAATACCATAGTTGGCTTGGGTAAACATACCGTCAAGTGTTGGACCGTAACCCCACTTAAACACTTGCCATGCGTTGTCACCTTTAACGCCACCCATACCGGTGCGATACACTTCACCATTGGCCAGCACCAACTCCATACCGCACTGCATTAAGAAGTGCTCACCGTATGGTGTGTAACCCACACCGCGATCCATAGTGTTACCTAAAGGACCGGCAATTGCCGAGGGTGCTGAGAATGACAGCATCAAAGGAATGTTGTTGTCTTCTAAATAGTCATACAACTGCTGATAAGTCACACCTGGCTCAACCAAAGCTGTACCAAGATCAGCATCAACGTGCAGAATCTTATTCATTTTTTGCAGATCAAGAATAATCTGCCCACGGTGATGTGGTGCTGCAGAACCGTAGCCAAAGTTACGACCGGTGGAGATGGTCCACACTGGAATCTTGTATTTATTACAGATCGCAACCACGCCTTGCACTTGCTCAACGGTGGTAGCGGTCACTGCGGCTGAAGGTGCGTGCGCGGCATCTTCAACAGGCATCATAATTTTGTTGTAAGGCTTGAGCTGAGCTTCTTCGGTCAAGACATTGTCATTGCCCAATAAGGTGCGAAACTCGCTGATCGCCTTATCGAAGTCGGCTTGGGTAATGCCTTTTGGCAATACCTTATTATTTTGTGTAGTCATGAGTTAAGAATCCTTCAGGTTTCAATCGAAAACGAAACAAAGTGGCCGTCAACGGCAGCAGTCTGGGTCGGTGGCGTCGTGCGTAAATAGCGACGATTGGGCTCAGCTGAGGCCAGCGCAAAACCCAAAGAAGCGGCCCAATCACTGCTGGCTGACAAAGTCTGCTCAGTCATCGCCGTAGGACGGCTGCAGCTGTGTGCATGTTCAGCAAATTGCGTAATGCAATTGGCATTTTGCGTGGTCGCTGAAATGCGGTGACGTGACGTGCCATTGAGCGTAGCGTGCTGCCCCATCCAATGCACTCGAGCACCGGCACTGCGCGCTACATCTAACAGCAACATGCCACTGGCATCGTCCACTAGACCTAAAATACGCTCACCTTTAGAGTGCTGTAAACGCTGGGCAAATGAGCTGATAAAATCCATCTCATGCTCGGCCTGCAATACAGTTAGACGAGCAGCACTCGGGTTGGCTTTCACCCCCGCTAAAAAAGCTGTGTGCGCGTTTTTATCACTGACTAACACCACAACAGGCTTGCCTGTTATCGCAGAACTGGCCTGCGCTGCTGAAGCTAAGCCGACTTGACTCATGGCTAAAGCAGCACCACCTAAAGCCATACCTTTCAATACAGAACGACGTTCAATACTCATCATCACTCCTTGCTTGCAGCGGGTAGTTTTTCAATATACTCGCTCACTTCAGCCAAGGCTTTGTCATCAACAAACGAAGCTGCAAAGGCTGGCATAGCGCGAAAACCGTTACGCACAATCGCAGTAGTGTAAGCAGGAGCTAAGTTGCGACCTGACAACACAGGACCTATGTCACCGCCAGTTTCATGGCAATGACCACAAACTTTTGCATACACTTGCTCGCCATCTTTAAAACGGCTCTCATTGTTTGCATAAGCAGTGACAGTAGTTAACAGCACAGGCACAACAAGGCTTTTTAACACCAAGGACTTTATGTTTATAGACATAATGGGGTTTTCTCTCTTTTTATTAGCGCAATTAAAATGGGTACTGACGCGGCGTATGCTGCACAGTAATCCAATGATCGCGGGTAAATTCTTGGATGGCCCATTCGCCATTGAATCGACCTAAACCTGACCCCTTTTCACCGCCAAACGCAGCGTTGGGTGCATCATTCACAGGCATATCATTGATATGCGTCATACCCGCTTGAATACCATGCGCAAAACGTACACCACGCTCCAAGCTGGCAGTAAATACCGCACTGGATAAGCCATATTCACTTTGGTTAGCCAGCTCTAAAGCATGCTGCTCATCTCTGGCACTTTGAATACCGACTAAGGGGCCAAAAATTTCTTCGTGAGCAATTTCCATATCCGCAGTCACGTTACCGAACACATGCGGTGGCAATACATTACCTTGCGGCTCACCACCCACTAAAACAGTTGCACCTTCTTGTTTCGCTGTTTCAATTTTTTGCAGTAGACCCGCTAGTTGTTTAGCGTTAATCACTGGACCAACAACGGTCTCAGCCAGACTTGGATCACCATATTTAAGTGCAGTAACGCGCTCAACATAACGACGAGTAAACTCTTCGAGTACGGGCTGCTCAACAATAATGCGGTTAATCGCCATGCAGATTTGACCTTGGTGCAAGAACTTGCCCACCACCGCCGCATTGACTGCTTGCTCAATATCCGCATCAGCCAAAACTACAAATGGGCTATTACCACCCAATTCAAGCGCCACATGCTTTAGATGCTGACTACCACAGGCAATGCGGCCAATGTTTAAACCCACAGCCGTTGAACCCGTAAAAGAAATAAAGCCCGGAATCGGATGAGCAACAAAGGCATCACCAATTTCAGCACCTGAGCCTACTACTACACTTAAAACGCCATCAGGTAATCCTGCTTCGGCAAAAATGCGTGCCAACAATAAACCACCGGTGACCGGCGTATCACTGGCCGGCTTAATCACTACCGCATTACCTAAAGCCAGCGCCGGTGCAACAGAGCGTTGTGATAAATGCAGCGGAAAGTTCCATGGGCTGATCACGCCTACAACGCCAATGGGCTTACGGTACACACGGCTTTCTTTACCAGGAATATCAATCGGTAAAATACTACCCTGGACACGGCTTGGAAAGCTTGCTGCTTCAAGCGTAATAGAGCGCGCTGCACCCCATTCAACCTGTGCTTTAATACGAGTACTGCCTGACTCTTTAATCAGCCAATCAATAATTTCTTCTTTGCGCTGATCAAAAATCTCTACCGCCTTTAAAAGTACTGCCGCACGTGCAGACGGCCCCTGAGCAGCCCAAGCCACTTGAGCATCACATGCAGCATTAAATGCTTCATTCAGATCCTCTTGAGTGGCTAGATTCAACCGTAAAAGCTCATCACCTGTGTAGGGATTTAAAACCTGTAATTGAGTTTGCGAACGGCCTGCACGTAACTGCCCTGCAAGCGGCTGTAACTCAAAGTTCTGATAGGTAGTAGCTGTCATAACACAAGATCCTGTATTGAATGTTCTGATGTGCCTTGCTGACCCTGTCTGGGCTTCTATACCAAGTTTTAGACTCAGTGATAGATCAATATACCTTGAGGCTAAATGTTAAAAACAGTCATGGGAAATGAATTTTTAGCCATTTTATATACCTAAAACGACATACTTAGTTCGATGTTGATGCAAAAAAAGTCAGTTTCACTCACAACATTACAGAGAAATCACTGGAGCGAAAAATATCGAGCAGATAGCGCAGCTTACTTTTTAAATACATCACATATGCAAATAGGTATAAAAATAATCACTGTCTAATACAATTACAGCATGTAAATGTAGCCGTTGAGCAACTCTATATAGGATGAAAAACCCACTAACATACTTGTTTTGATATAATAAATTAACAAAAGGTCATTTTACATATCAAACATTTTAAGCAAGATTGAAGCTAAATACTTTGCAGCACATATAGGCAGCCACCATGATACAGACCATGATCGTCAACGGAGTTATGCTACATTACCAACTGGACGGCCCAAAACACTTGCCGTTACTGGTGTTTTCTAACTCTTTAGGTACGGATATGCGCATCTGGGAGCCTTTGCTTCCGCTGTTAGCACCGCATTATCGTTTTCTACGCTACGATAAACGTGGACATGGCTTATCAGCATGTCCGCCTGCACCTTACCTGCTCGATGACCATATTAATGACCTGATTAATTTGCTCGATGCGCTTGAGATCAGCCAAGCCACCCTGTGCGGCTTATCAGTCGGCGGCATGATTGTTCAAGGAGTAGCTGCGGCTCGCCCTGATCTAGCCAGCAATTTAATCTTATGCGATACCGCACACAAGATCGGTCCAGCACAAGGTTGGGAAGACCGCATCAACACCGTTCGCGAACACGGCCTTGAGCATATTGCTGACGCTGTGATGGAACGCTGGTTTGCTCCACAGTTCCGCAGCAATAAGCCTGCTGAACTGGCATTGTGGCGTAATATGATGGCGCGCAGCCCTATCGAAGGTTACGTCGGTACCTGCGCAGCCATTCGTGATGCAGACTTGACTGAGAGCAGCGCAAAACTCACGCAACCGACACTCTGTGTGGTCGGCGATCAAGATGGCGCAACACCACCGGCATTGGTTGAAAGCATGGCCGCGCTGATTGCAGGCAGCCGTTTTGCTGTAATTAAAGATGCAGGCCACCTACCCTGCATCGAACAACCGGCACAGCTGGCAACATTGATGCTTGAATTCCTCAAGCAACATACTTTGCAGGTCAATCGTTTTGATCAAGGCATGGCAGTACGCCGCTCGGTATTGGGTAACGCCCACGTTGATCGAGCCACAGCCAATAAAACTGAATTTGACGAGCCATTCCAGACCTTTATCACTGAAGGTGCGTGGGGCTCTGTTTGGAGTCGCCCAGGCTTAAGTAAACGTGATCGCAGTCTGTTGACTATTATATTAATGGCAGCACTGCATCATCACGATGAGCTGGCGATGCATATTCGCGCTACTCGTAACACCGGCGCAAGTAAACAAGAAGTGCAAGAAACTTTACTACACTTAGCTGTTTATGCAGGCGTACCCTTCTCTAATGTGGCGTTCCGTATTGCCAAAGAAGTGTACAACGAACTCGAATCTCAAGAGGGGCAACAATAATGACTCAATTAACTCCAAGAGACTGGTCAAGCCACGCGGCCTTTATCTCACCTGAATACAAATCATCAAACTTACGCGGTGTTTCACAGAACCTGGTAAAGATTGATCCAGAACTTTCTGAACTAACCGGCCCAGCATTCGGTCAAGAAGTCATTGGTCCTTTGGATCATGACTTAACCAAAAACGGTCAAGTCAATGGCCAGCCTATTGGCGAACGTATCGTGGTAACTGGCACCGTCTTTGATGAATTCGGCAAACCTGTACCCAATACTTTAATTGAAATCTGGCAGGCCAACGCCGCCGGCCGTTATGTACACAAAGTTGACCAGCATGATGCTCCCATTGACCCGAACTTCCTCGGTGCTGGCCGCTGCTTAACCGATGAGAAGGGTCAATATAAGTTTTACACTATTAAGCCTGGTGCTTACCCATGGGGCAACCACCCTAATGCATGGCGTCCAAACCACATTCACTTGTCGTTGCTGGGCCCATGCATCGCTAGCCGTATCGTTACGCAAATGTACTTCCCTGGCGATCCATTGCTGCAGTACGACCC
>LFRM01191197.1_pt1 | contig 12273 bp, 6 predicted proteins | sample 618341 | NCBI WGS metagenome assembly LFRM01 (sample SAMN03654438, study PRJNA283298) | anaerobic digester metagenome | isolation source: pool of bioreactors CSTR01a, CSTR02a, and CSTR03a thermophilic anaerobic... | place: Denmark: Kgs. Lyngby | collected 2014-05-21
CCCCAAGTGCAAAAGAACCATCGACTGTCATATCGGTAAAATTTAATAAACGAAAGGTGATATAAGAACCAAGAGCTAGAATTGCCCAAAGTAATCCTTGTACAATAGCCCCTTCAATTGCTAATAAAAACTGCATATTCATTTCCTCATAATTTTAATGTTTCTATTCTATCAAAAATGCCTCTAAAATTCGAAATTCGAGGCATTTTTTTATCATTATAAATATATTATTATTTTAGCAATTATTTTGAATTAATCTAGATATTTTTCTGGAATCTCTACGCCCAATTCTTTAGCTAATTCTAAATTAACTTTAAACACTGGATCACTCATTGTTTGAATAGCCATGTCCAGAGGTTTTGATTTGCCTTCTAAGATATCTGCTGCCATTTCGCCAGCTTGTTTTCCAAGTTCATAATAGTCGACACCGTAGGTTAATAATCCACCGCCTTCAAGCATTCCTTCTTCACCACAAAATACGGGTACACCAGCAGGGGTTGTAATATTTGTCACGGCTGTCATATTATTAGAAATTAAATTATCTGTTGGTGTGTACATAACATCAACTTTGCCCATAGCTGATTGCACAACTTGAGAAATTTCATCAGTTTTGGAAACCGTTAATTCTACGTAATCAATACCTAATTCTTCCAATGCTTCTTGCGCCATTTTAGCTTGGATTAAGGAATTGTCTTCTGAAGAGTTAAATATAACTCCTACACTTTTTGTTTCTGGTAGAAGCTCTTTTATTAATTCCATTTGCTCTTTGACTGGGGTCAAATCAGAAGTGCCTGTTACATTCGTATCTGGCTTATTATTATCTTTGACTAAACCTGATTGAGCTGCATCCGTTACTGCTGTAATAACAATAGGAATATCCGTTGTTTGACTAGCTACTGCTTGTGCAGATTGCGTTGCTATAGCAAAAATTAAATCTGGTTTGGCATTAACAAGCTTTTGAGCGATAGTTGTTGTATTACTTTGATCGCCTTGTGCATTATTATAATCCAAAGTTAAATTTTCACCTTCTACATAACCACGATTAGCTAGAGCATCAACGAAACCTTTATAGCCATTGTCCAAAGCTACATGTGGTGCTAATTGAATAATACCAATAGCATATTGATCTTTTTTCGTTTGTGAATCATCATTTGAGATTTCTGTATTAACTGCATTGCTCGTGTTTGTGTTTGTATCGCTTGCAGCACTTCCGCAAGAGATCAATAGACTCATTATTAAAATTAAAGCCATAAAGAATGAAAACTTTTTCATTATTCTGCCGCCTCCAAGTTTTTAATTTTTTCTCAAATTATTTTTATAATTTAATTCTGAAAATTATTTGTTATTATGACAGCTAATGAATAAGAAACAAAATATTTAAGATATCATTGCTAATCGCACAATAAAACGTCCTTTGACTATTTTATTCATATTATAAATTAACATATTTCTGCATATTTATTATTTTTTTTGCATATTGTTTTTATTTTTGTAAACCATGTCTTGATCATTCTGTCTAAATATAAAAAGAGAGCCTCTTTCTATTGTTTAATCAAACAGTAAATTTGAAACTCTCTTTTAAAATTTATGATTCAGCTTTTAAGTTTTCTCAATTAGTCTTCTAAAAATTCTTTATTCTCTTCAATAACTGGAACTGCTGTAATATCACGGTATTTACTTGAGCCTGTACCAGCAGGTATTAATTTGCCCAAGATAACATTTTCTTTTAAGCCTATGAGTTCATCCGTTTTGCCTTTAACTGCAGCATCGGTTAAGACTCTGGTTTGCTCTTGGAAAGATGCAGCTGATAAGAATGATTCTGTTGCTAAGGAAGCTTTGGTGATACCCAGTAAAACACGATTTCCTTCTGCTGGTCTTGTGCCTTCTGCTTCAGCTTTTTTATTTTCTGCTAAGAAATCAAATCTATCGACCATGGTACCTGTTAAGAATGGCGTGTCGCCTGGATCATCAATCTTAACTTTTCTCAACATCTGACGAGTAATAATTTCAATATGTTTATCATTGATATCAACACCGTTATTTTTATAAACTTTTAAAACTTCATTGATAATATAACGTTGTACGCCTTCAGCACCTTTGATTGCCATAATGTCATGTGGATTAACAGATCCATCTGTAATCAAATCACCACTTTCAATCATATCGCCTTCTTGTACGAGTAATGGCGTTGAAACTGGGATTTTGTATTTTCTAACATCGGCATCTTCTGAAATAATGCTGACTTCATTCATCTGTTTTTTAGCTTCTTCAATTTTGATTACACCAGAAATTTCTGCAAGAACTGCCTGACTCTTAGGTTTTCTAGCTTCAAATAATTCTTCAATTCTTGGTAAACCTTGAGTGATATCATCACTAGAAGCAATACCACCAGTATGGAACGTACGCATTGTCAACTGAGTACCTGGTTCACCAATGGATTGTGCAGCCATTGTACCAACCGCTTCGCCAACAACCGCTGGGCTTCCCGTTGCAAGATTAAGACCATAGCATTTAGCACAAACACCATGTTTGCAATGACAAGTTAAATTACTACGTACTGCAACTTTTTGAATACCAGCCTTTTCAATTTCACGAGCCATGCGATCTGTAATTAATTGATTGCGGCAAGCAATAATTTCTTTTGTTTCTGGATTGACAATATCTTTTGCTGCATAACGACCATTAATACGATCATATAGTTTTTCGATAACGCGTTTGCTTCTAGAACTTCCAACTGTAACAGCTGTCACTTCGATGCATTCATCTGTACCACAATCATCTTCATTGATGATAACGTCTTGTGATACGTCAATTAAACGACGGGTTAAATAACCTGATTCTGCCGTTTTTAAAGCCGTATCTGAAAGAGCCTTACGAGCACCATGAGAAGAAATAAAGAATTCTGCAACGTTCATGCCTTCACGCAAGTTAGATTTGATTGGAATTTCTAATGTACGACCTGATGTATCAGTCATATTGCCACGCATACCAGCTAGCTGTTTGATCTGATTAATATTACCACGAGCACCAGAATTAGACATCATATTAACTGGGTTAAATTTGCCTAATGAATCTTTTAATGCTTCCGTAATTTCATCTGTTGTCTTCATCCAAGTATCAACAACTGCACGATAACGGCCTTCTTCGTTTAATAGACCACGTTGATGTTGACGATTAATATTGCTGACAACGCCTTCGGCTTCTTGAATAAATTCTTCTTTAACATTAGGTACAACCATGTCAAAGATTCCTATTGAAATCCCGCCGATTGTTGAATAATGGAAACCTAATTCTTTTATTTTATCCAAAGTCTTTGCTGTTTCAGAAATACCATGAATATGAATACATCTTTCAATGATTTGTCCCATATGTTTTTTATCAACGACAAAGTCACATTCTAAGACAAATTTATTTTCTGGTTTGCTACGATCCACAAAATCAAGATCTTGTGGAACAATATTATTAAATACGAAACGACCAAGCGTGCTTTCTACAATACCTGATTGTTTTTTACCATCGATTTCTTTGTGCAAGCGAATTTTAACTCGTGCATGCATATCAACTTCATGTTGAGCATAAGCCATCATTGCTTCATCTAAACTTGTAAATACTTTACCTTTACCTTTGGCATCTTCTTTTTCGATGGTTAAATAATAAGTACCCATAACCATATCTTGTTGAGGTACAGCAACTGGTTTACCATCTTGTGGCTTCAATAAGTTATTTGAGGCTAACATTAAATAGCGGGCTTCTGCTTGTGCTTCAACGGATAAAGGTACATGCACAGCCATTTGGTCTCCGTCAAAGTCTGCATTATACGCAGGACAAACCAAAGGATGCAATTGAATTGCTCGGCCTTCAACCAAAATTGGCTCGAAAGCTTGAATTCCTAATCTATGCAATGTTGGCGCACGATTGAGTAGAACAGGATGATCTTTGATAACATCTTCAAGAATATCCCAAACTTCATCGGTTGCTCTTTCAATTAAACGACGTGCTGTTTTAATATTATGAGCATAGCCTAATTCGATAATTTCTTTCATCACGAATGGTTTGAATAATTCCAATGCCATTTCTTTTGGTAAACCACATTGATGCATTTGTAATTTTGGTCCGATAACAATAACCGAACGACCAGAATAGTCAACACGCTTACCTAATAAGTTTTGACGGAAACGGCCTTGTTTACCTTTTAACAAATCTGATAAAGATTTAAGTGCACGATTACCAGCACCAGTAACAGCACGGCCACGTCTGCCATTATCAATTAGAGCATCCACGGCTTCTTGTAACATACGTTTTTCATTACGTACAATAATATTAGGAGCACCTAATTGTTTTAAGTTTTTCAAACGATTATTCCGATTGATAACACGACGATATAAGTCATTTAAATCAGAAGTTGCAAAACGACCTCCATCCAATTGAACCATTGGTCGAAGCTCAGGTGGCAATACTGGTAGATTATCTAAAATCATCCATTCTGGTTTATTATCCGATTTTTTAAATCCTTCAATAACTTCCAGACGTTTGATAATACGAATTCGTTTTTGTCCACGAGATTCGCGCATTTCTTCTCTTAAAGAAGTTGCGAGTTCTTCTAAATCTATTTTTTGTAAAAGGATCTTAATGGCCTCTGCACCCATTCGGGCATCAAAGCCATCGCGTCCATACTTCAGATAGGCTTCACGATATTGTTGCTCATTGATAATTTGTTTTTCTTCAAATTCACTATCGCCTTTTTCAAGTACGATATAAGCAGCAAAATACAAAACTTTTTCAATATCACGTGGTTTTAAATCAAGTAATAAACCCATACGACTTGGAATACCACGAAAATACCAAATATGAGAACATGGTGCTTCCAATTTAATGTGACCCATACGTTCTCTACGAACAATGGATCTTGTTACTAAAACACCGCAACGATCACAAATAATTCCGCGATAACGGATTTTTTTATATTTACCGCAATGGCATTCCCAGTCTTTTACTGGACCAAAAATTCTTTCGCAAAAAAGACCATCTCTTTCTGGTTTCAAAGTACGGTAATTAATGGTTTCGGCTTTGGTTACTTCGCCATATGACCATTCATTGGCAATTTTTTCTGGTGATGCTAAACCTATGCTAATTGAATCAAAATTATTAATATCTGACATATAACCCCTTATTTTCAACATTTAACAAATATTGCTATGCATATTTTTTTAATATGTATAGCATGTTTTTAAAAACATGCTATCAGCAATCAGGTAAATTATTCGTCTGAATCTTCATCGTTCTCATATGCTATTGAACCATCATCTTGCAGTGTTCCTGAAGAAAATCCTGTGAGATCCAAATCATTATTTGATGATTCTCCAAATAACTCGCGATAAGTTTCTGTAGAATGATCTGTTGTATCATCACCTAATCCATCATCATCGACATTAATTGTTTCGCCAGAATGATGAATTTTTACGTCTAATGCTAAGCTCTGTAATTCCTTAATTAAGACGCGGAAGGCTTCAGGTACTCCAGGTTCTGGAATATTTTGTCCTTTGACAATGGCTTCATAGGTTTTTGTTCTACCTTGAATATCATCGGATTTAACCGTAAGCATTTCTTGTAAAGTATAGCTTGCACCATAGGCTTCAAGTGCCCAAACTTCCATCTCACCAAAACGTTGTCCACCGAATTGAGCTTTACCACCAAGTGGTTGTTGTGTAACAAGCGAATAAGGTCCAATAGAACGAGCATGAATTTTATCATCAATTAAGTGATTTAATTTGAGATAATACATAATCCCTACAGTTACTCTATTCTCAAAAGCTTCACCAGTTCGTCCATCATAGAGAACCGTCTTACCATCTTCATCCAAATCAGCTCTTTTAATAATCTCTTTAAGATCATTTTCATCAGCACCATCAAAGACAGGTACAGCGATTTTCCAATCCAAAGATCTTGCGGCCATACCCATATGTACTTCTAAAAGCTGACCAATATTCATACGTGAAGGAACACCAAGTGGATTTAAAACGATGTCTAACGGTGTACCATCTGCCATATAAGGCATATCTTCTTGTGGTAAAATCAAAGAAACAACACCTTTATTACCATGACGACCAGCCATTTTGTCACCAACAGAAATTTTTCTCTTCTCAGCAACATAGACACGGACGAGTTTTGTTACACCATGTTTTAATTCATCGCCATCTTCGCGATTGAAAACATTAATATCTACAACAACACCATATTCACCATGTGGTACTCTAGTGGATGTATCTCTAACTTCTCGAACTTTTTCACCAAAGATTGAACGATACAAACGCTCTTCTGGAGTTAATTCGGTTTCACCTTTTGGAGAAATTTTCCCAACTAAAATATCACCAGCTTGAACTTCTGCACCAACACGAATGATACCATCTTCATCAAGATTACTTAGCGCATCATCACTAACATTTGGTATTTCTCGAGTTATTTCTTCTGGTCCTAATTTGGTATCTCTAGCTTCGCATTCGTATTCAGTAATATGAATCGAAGTATAAACATCATCTTGCACCAAACGTTCACTGATTAAAACAGCATCTTCGTAATTGTAACCTTCCCAAGCCATAAAGCCGATCAGAGGATTTTTACCAAGTGCTAATTCACCTTTATCTGTAGAAGGACCATCTGCTAAAATATCTCCAACTTTTATTTGTTCACCCATACGTACTAATGGAATTTGATTAACACAAGTACCTTGATTGGAGCGTTTATATTTTAAGACTTGATATTTAATTTCTTCATTTGTATCTTTGACACGAATACGAATTTCATCTGCAGAAACAAATGAAACAACGCCTTCATGTTTAGAAACGACACAAACACCTGAATCTTTTGCTGCCCTATGCTCCATTCCTGTTCCAATTATCGGTGATTCTGGTTTAATTAAAGGCACAGCCTGACGTTGCATATTGGAACCCATTAAAGCACGGTTTGCGTCATCATTGCCTAAGAACGGGATCAAAGCAGTAGCTACTGAAACAAGCTGTTTTGGTGAAACGTCCATCAAATCAATTTCTTCTGGTGGTAACTCTAAGAATTGATCTAAGTAACGACAGAAAATACGCTCATGAACAAAATGATTTTGTTCATCTAAAGGTTCATTCGCTTGAGCGATATTGTAATAATCTTCTTCGTCAGCGGTTAAATAACGAATCTCATCGGTAACCCTGTTATTGGCTTTATCATAAACACGATATGGCGTTTCTAAAAAGCCATAACTATTAACTCTAGCATAAGTTGCTAGTGAGTTAATCAAACCAATATTTGGGCCTTCAGGCGTTTCGATTGGACACATTCTGCCATAATGGGATGAATGAACGTCACGGACTTCAAAGTTTGCTCTTTCACGAGACAAACCTCCAGGTCCTAAAGCAGATAAACGTCTTTTATGAGTTAACTCAGCCAAAGGATTCGGTTGATCTAAGAATTGAGATAATTGGGATGAACCAAAGAATTCTTTGATCGCCGCTGAAATTGGACGAGTATTAATAATTTGTTTAGGTGTTGCTTCATTGATGTCTTGAATGGCCTGCATTCTTTCACGTACAACACGATCCATTCTTGAGAAACCAATACGCATTTGATTTTGCAATAATTCGCCAACTGAACGAACTCTTCTATTGCCCAAATGGTCAATATCATCGGTGTGACCGATATTGTAGCGTAAGCCTAAGAAATAAGAAATACTGGCTAAGATATCATCTAATGTCAAATGGAAAGGACATAATTGAGCTTTTGCTTTGGCCATTTCTTTTTGTAAATAAGCTAGAGGATCATCTGATTTTTCTGCTTCATCTATAATTTCATCAAGTACAGGTGTATAAACTTTTTCTCTGATTTCTATTTCTTCTAAATTTAAACCAGAAAGATCAAGTTCTGGCAATCTATTAGCAAGATATGCTAAGGCATCAACGCGATTATTACCAACTACTTTAACGGTATGGTCTAATTCAATAATCGAATGCCCTTCACGGCTTAATGGATAAATATTTACAGCATTGATACCAGCGTTTTGAATGGCTTCTGCCATATCATGTGTAACAACTTCACCTGTCATAGCAATAATTTCACCATTTTTATCGGTCAAAGTTTCTGCTAAGCGATGGCCAATTAGGCGTTTGCTAATTGCTAATTTTTTATTAAGTTTATAAATACCAACATGAGCTAAATCGTAGCGACTGGCATCAAAAAACATATTGTTCAAATAACTTGAAGCACCTTCAGTTGTATAAACTTCGCCAGGTCTTAATTTTTTGAACATTTCTTGCGAGCCATCTGCTTGATTATGGCAACCATCTTTTTCTATTGTTGCTTTTAAGTATTCATCATCGCCGAAGACATCTAAAATTTCTTTATCCGTTCCAAGTCCTAAAGCACGTAAGAAAATAGTTAAATGAAATTTTCTGGTACGGTCAACACGTATCCAATTAATCCCATTGCCGTCAGTTTCATATTCTAACCATGCTCCACGATTTGGAATAATTTGAGCGGTATATACATCAATATTATTTTTATCTTTTTCTTTGCCAAAGTAAGCACTCGGTGAACGAACTAATTGTGATATTATGACTCTCTCGGCCCCATTTACAATAAATGTACCTGTATCTGTCATGATTGGGAATTCGCCGATATATATTTGTTGTTCTTTAACAACATTGTCTTTTTTATTGTGTAATCTAACCATCATGCGCATTGGAGCAGCATAATTTGCATCTCTCTCCTTGCACTCAACAATAGAATAAGTCGGTTTACTTGTGTCAAATTCGGTACTTAAGAATGTTAATTCTACTTCACCTGAGAAATCCTTAATTGGAGAAATGTCATCTAATACTTCTTGGATTCCTTCTTCCAAGAACCAACGATAACTATCTTTTTGAATTGCAACTAAGTCTGGGATTTCAAGAACCTCATTGATCTTTGAATAAGACATTCGCTCAACGCGTCCATATCGAACGGGCTTTACCATCAATAATCACCTCTCGAATAACCACTATGTGGATTGTACGAATCAAGAATTTTACGAGATTGTTAATACTTGACTGTACGGTTTCAAATGATATAATAACTTTACTTCAGTTAGTTATCTTGATTGTTTTTTATCGTTTATTTTATAAACGAGCGCAAACAACGGCACGGTAGATAATTCTATCATGCTGTTTTTTTTATGTCAATTGTTTTTTTTTGACGTGTTTTTTATTTGTAAACTGCAAAATAATTTGCCTTTAACCTTTTTATAAAATTTTATTATTTTACTGGATCAAAAAGTTCTTTTCTACATCCTGGTAAATATTTTTATGTCTAATTTTTATGAACACTCTGATATTCTATCGCATCTTGAAAGAATTTTTCAAATTCTGAAATGATATTATTTATCGCTAAAGTTTCTCCATATTTTGTATAGGCTTGCTTAAATTTGATTTGTTCATTGGGGTTATCTAACCAATAATCAATTTGTTTTGCCAAAGCTTTTGAATCACCAGCTTCAAATAAAGAATGTTCGGTTAAAGCAAATTCTTTTGTAGCAGAATAAGGCGAATCTGCAATAATAGGCACTGCTCCACAAGTGATTGCTTCCATACAGGAAATCCCCTCAGTTTCTGCATCTGCTGGGTGAATATAAAGATCGCAAAGATTGTAGAGTTGACGTAAATCAGCTTGTTCATAAAAGCCAAATTGTATATTCACGCCTTCTTGCTTTGCTAATTTTTTTAAAACTTTCTCTTTAGGGCCTTGACCTCCTATAACCACATAAATTTGATTACGATACTTACTGTACTTAATAGCGTCTATTAAAATATCTAAACGTTTCTCGCCAGATAAGCGACCAACAGACAATAGAATTATTGGTTTTTCTTTTTTAGTTAGATCTATTTTCTTTAAAAGATCTGTATGAATTTCTGCTTTGTCTAAAGGATGGAAGAATTCTGCAACCCCATTACTGATTACTCTTAAATCTGCTTCATAACCATGTTTTACTAGTTCGTCTGCCACCATATGGCTTGGGCAATGAATAAAATTAAAATCATTATAAAAATAACGTTTTAAAAATCGATAAATCATATTATTGGCAGGTTTATTTTTGCCCATACCGATGCTATAGGTGATATTCTTTGGTTGCATATGAAATGCTGTTGAAACAGGAATATGTAATTCTCTTGCTACATTTACACCTGCCTTACAAAAAGGTGAAGGAATAAAAAAATGAACCAAATCTGCTGATTTAAAGGCTTGTTTATAAATCGCTTGATCAGCAACTTTAGCAAAGGCAAAACCTTGTTCCTCTATAAGAGTTTGGAAAAAGGGAATATCAACCGTTTCTATTTGAGCATCTAAATCGGTCATGTCAAAAGTTTCGTTTGGCAATGCGTTTTGATTATCATTGTCCAAATTGGCAGCTAAAATTTCGACATGATGTCCACGCTCGATTAAATGTTGTGCGGTTCGTCTTGCTGTAGCTGTTGTGCCATTATTTAAATCACTGTATTGATCAATTACAAAAACCAAATTCATTCAGCTCTTTACTCCTTTTTGTGTTCAATTATTTTCTGATTATCCGAGATAGATTATATAGTTTATCCATCATGGAGTTGACTACCAATCTAAAATTACCTGGCTGTTCAATGACTCTACCACCAAAACCTTTTTTAAAGATATAAACACCTTCATCTTCATAGCCGTTAAATTTTCCATTTGTACCGTAGAAATTATAATTTTTTATTTCTGAATTCATACAAAGTTTTAAGGCCTCTTTTTGTAGGGCATAGGGAGCATCAAAATCAAAATATTGATCATAAGCACCACTTAAAAAATAGGTTAGTTCATTTCCATGTCTTACAAACATAGATCCAGCTAACGGAATCAATTCTGCTTTTGGATTTAAGGCTTCAACTTTGTTTATTCTCTTTTGTACGCTTACCAAAACATTATTTAATTCACTAAGTTGTCCTTTTATTTTTTTTGTTTCTGCTTTGTTCAATAATTGTTGTTGTTTTTTCAATAACTCAGTTTCTTGTTTTTGTAAATCTTTTAAATATTCTGAGAAATCTAAATAAGCTACTAGAATTTTGAGATTATTTTTAAATTCTTGTTTTAAGCTTTGATAATATTTGGGACCACGATCTTGGAACTGACGGCGTTCAGCTGTATTTTCCATAATTTGATTAAAATCTTCTAATTCATCGATGTCTAAATCTCTAATTTCAAATGGCATTTTGCTTATGCGGTTAAAAATTGTACGAGCTGATTGATTTAGGGATGCCTTTAATTCTTTTTCAGTCTCGATCTGACTGACATCTTTATAAAACATCCAGCGACCTACACCATTGATTAAAGAATTATCAAAACCCTCATGTTCTAAGCCAATTGCTTTCAAATTATCAACATAATCTGAATGATCGAAGCCATTTTCAACAATTTCGCCATCTTGATTTCTTTCTTTTAATTCAAAATTTGGAGTGAGAATACAATGTAAACAATGATGTTTTTTTAATGCATTTTGAACATTGTCAAAATAGAATTTTAATAATTCTCTGTTATCAAAAGGAATTAATGGCCCTTGATTACAATGAGCAATCGTATATTTGCTAATAACTGGACGAATGATATATAGGCCTGCTCCAATTAGTTCATTGTTTTTTAAAACTCCATAACAAGCATATTGTTTATTTTGTTTTTGTTGGACCTTAGCTATCGCAGCACTTTGGACAAAAGCTGGTTGATGATATTGCATGCTAAAATTATCGAACTCTTCTAAACTTAACTCGACAAACTCGTACATTATATCTCCATTTCATCTGCTTCTTGAAATTGAATTAAAAGTTTTTCTAATTGATCTAATCTCACGAAACCAGCTTGCCTCATTAATTCTTGTCCCTGATAATATATAAAAAAGGCTGGCACACTAAAAATTGTATTTTGTGCGCTAATTTCTGGAGATTGATCAATACTGACTTCATAAAGTGAGATATTGAGATATTTTTTTGCTAAAGCCTCAATCTGAGGTTTCACGGCATGACAAACCCCGCATGATACACGCGAAAAATAGATCAAATTTAATTTGTTATCATTAACAACCGCTTCATATTGTTCATTATTTTTTATAATTTTCATTAATTAACACTATCACAAAACATAAATAAAAAAAACAAATCGTTATTATTAAATAAAAAAAAGAGGATTCTTATAATAAAAATCCTCTAATCATTATTTTATTTTATTTCAGATTATGGATTACCAAAATATTTT
>LFRM01093416.1_pt6 | contig 12270 bp, 11 predicted proteins | sample 618341 | NCBI WGS metagenome assembly LFRM01 (sample SAMN03654438, study PRJNA283298) | anaerobic digester metagenome | isolation source: pool of bioreactors CSTR01a, CSTR02a, and CSTR03a thermophilic anaerobic... | place: Denmark: Kgs. Lyngby | collected 2014-05-21
TTGTAATCTTTAATTGATGTTTTGCGATATTTGTTTACCATAATTGTATCAAGCATAGATTCATAGCGATAATGCCAATACTTTGTCGCTTGGCTTGTACCATCACTTCGATAAAATATAAAGGGATGAACACTTTTATCTAATGCCCAATGTGTTAAATGACCAATCATATAACTTTGCATATCATTTTTAATTTTTAGATCTTTTTCATTTAAACATGCTGATATGGCGACTTTAAACCAGTCGTCAATTTTTTCTTGATGAATAAGTGAGCCAATGTTTCTAACTTTACTACCTAGCTCTTGATTTTGCCAAGGTAGTTTACTGTGATAAAAAAGAAAGTCTGGGCCACTTGTGCCAACACTAAATGCTTGAGGCGAAGCCTTAACTATCGCTAATATTTCACTATTAGCGACTTTTAAGACATCTTCACCAAATATTTTATGTGTCATTAAGTTTGGCATATTAATCCTCCATTTTTTGTTTTGTAAATTCTATTCTTTCTAAAACGGTCGCTAGCTGTGTTTGATAGCCTGTAAGCTTGTCTTTTTCTGCCTGAATTTTATCTTGTGGAGCCTTGGCGACAAAGCCTTTATTTGCTAACATTTTATTTGATCTTGAAACTTCATTGTTTAATCTTTCAGCTTCTGCCATAAGTTTAATTAATTCTTCTTTATAATCTACAATATCACTCAATAAGATACTAATGCTTCCACCTTTAAATGTTTTAACTAAGGCTTCCCCTTCTAGCTCTTCAATAATAATGACTCTAGCTAGTGAGTGCAAAATTTCTTTTTCAAGTGGGCTAAAAACAACTTGTTGATTTTTATGATTTACAATTACTGTTTCCAAGTCAAGTGATGGTTTTAAGTCATATTCAACTCTAACTTCACGCATAGTTTGAATTATATTAATTATTTTGTCCATTTGTGCAACTTGAGTTTCATTTGTCATTTCATTAACGCTTGGCCAGCTTGCATTATAAATTGTTTCACCATTAATACTTTCATAAATTTCATCAGTAACAAATGGGATAAATGGATGTAGTAGTGCTAAAATATTATTTAGCATTGTTTTTAGTGTATAAGCAGCGGCATTTTTAATCCTGAAATCTTCACTTTTAAAACTGGCCTTTGAAAGTTCAATATACCAATCGCAAAAGTCATCCCAAACAAAGTGGTAAAGTTCATTTCCAGCCATTGCATATTCATATTTATCCATGTTGGCACTTACACTTTTGAGTGTTTCATTAAATTTATCAATTATCCAAAAATCAGCAAGGGAATAATCTTCTGGTTTAGGTGTTTCTATTTCTAAGTCTTCAATGTTTAAAATAACAAAACGTGAAGCATTCCAAAGTTTGTTTATAAAGTTCCAACCGGCTTCAACTTTGCTTTCAATGTAGCGAACATCTTGACCTGGTGTTGAATTTGTTGCTAAAAAGAAACGTAGTGCATCAATACCATACTGAGCTATTACATCTTTTGGATCAACACCATTACCTAAAGACTTACTCATTTTACGGCCTTCACTATCTCTAATTAAACCATGGATAACAACATCTTTAAATGGACGGCTATCTTTTAAGTATCTAGCAGTAAATGCCATTCTTGCTACCCAGAAAAAGACAATGTCATAACCTGTTACTAGAGTGTCATTTGGAAAATAGCGTTTTAAATCATCGGTATCATGTGGCCAGCCCAATGTTGCAAATGGCCATAGCGCACTTGAAAACCAAGTATCTAAAACATCTGTGTCTCTTGTATAGTTTTCAATATCAGCAGGTGGATTTTCTCCAACATATATCTCTTCAGTTTCATTATGATACCAAGCTGGTATTTCATGTCCCCACCAGATTTGTCTTGAAATACACCAATCTTCAATATTTTCTAACCAATTAAACAGTACATTTTCAAATCTTTGGGGATAGAAATTTATTTTTGTGGCTTCGTCACTTTGAAATTTTAAAACTTCTTCAGCTAATGGTTTCATTTTAACAAACCATTGCTTACTTAAATATGGCTCAACTATAACACCTGTTCGCTCAGAGTGGCCGACTTGATGCATGTGTTCTTCAATTTTTACAACATCATCATTGTCTTGCATAAATTTAACTAATTGTTTTCTGGCATCAAAACGGTCCAAATCAGCAAATTGACCAGCAATTTCATTCATTGTTCCATCTTCATTCATACAATTAATCAAAGGTAAATTGTGACGAGTCCCAATTTCAAAGTCATTAGGGTCATGGGCTGGTGTACATTTCATAGCACCTGTTCCAAATTCAACATCAACATAATCATCAGCAATAATTGGAATGATATCTCCATTAGCTGGATTTATTACATTTTTACCAATCACATCGATATAGCGCTCATCATCAGGATTTACAACAATACAAACATCTCCAAACATTGTTTCTGGCCTTGTTGTTGAAACACTTAAAAACTCTTTGCTATCTTCAAAGTAGTATTTAAAGGTATACATTTTTCCAGCGATGTCTTGATATTCTACTTCAATATTTGAAAGTGCTGTTTTGGCTTGAACATCCCAGTTTATAATTCTTTCTCCACGATATAAAAGACCATCCTCATAAAGTCTTATAAACAGCGTATTTACAGCTTCATTGAAATTGTCATCTAGTGTAAATTGCTCACGTGAATAATCTAGTGATAAACCAAGACTAGCCCACTGTGATTTAATTCTTGTAGCATATTCATCTTTCCACTCAAAAGCACGTTCATTAAATTTTTTACGACCAATGTCATATCTTGATACGCCCTCTTCTTTTAGTCTTGCATCAACAACAGCTTGAGTTGCAATCCCTGCATGATCCATACCAGGTAAATATAAAGTATCAAAATTGTTCATTTTTTTATATCTAACTAAAATATCTTGAATCGTTCCATCCCAAGCATGACCCAAGTGTAAAATACCTGTCACATTTGGTGGTGGTATCATAATACTAAACGGATCTTTTTCACTATTTTTGCCTTGGGCTTTAAAATGTTCAGCCTCTAGCCATTTTTTATACTTGTCTTTTTCGACATTACTAAATTCATATTTGCTCGCTAATTGTTTCATTTAACTTCCTCCAATAAAAAAACGTCCGAAAAGGACGTCAATAACGCGTTACCACCTTAATTAATGCTAAAAAGCATTCTCTTAAAATCATTAACGCTGATTAACGTTTTTATCTACTTTATTCGATAAATCACTCATGGGCGACACTCTATTTGTTTTTATCTTGTTTCACCACGCCAAGACTCTCTAAAAAATTACAAAAAGATCATTCCAATCACTGCTTTAGTTAATATTATCATTATTTGTTAAAAACATCAAATTATTGCGCCATCGTTTTTTTAATAATATTTTTAATTCGGCGTGCTGCTTCTTTTGGAGTTGTATTAACAACTGCATACTGATAATCAGCAACAACTTCCAATTCATTACGGGCTTTTTCCATCCGTTTTTGAATAACTTCTTCAGTTTCGCTTTGACGGCATCTAATTCTACGTTCTAGTTCGTGAAGACTTGGTGGTACTAAAAATATTGAAAGACACTCATCGACATTTTTCATTATTTGTTTTGCACCTTCAACTTCAATTTCCAGTATTACGTTATAACCTTGATTTCGCATTTTTTCAACGTAAGCTTTTGGTGTACCATAGCTATTTCCCACAAAAGTAGCATGTTCTAAAAGTTCTCCGTTTTCTACTGCTTTATCAAATTCTTCTTGACTAACAAAGAAATAGTCCTCTTTGTCAACTTCACCAGCCCTTGCCTTTCTGGTTGTCATTGATATTGAATACATTAAATTCAACTCTTTATCATTAATGAACTCTTCTCTAACAGTGCCTTTGCCAACACCTGAGGGTCCACTAAAAATGATCAATAATCCCTTATCCATGTCACATCTCCTTTTGAACATTCTACTTGAGTAAAGTAAGATTGTCAATGAATACTTTTAGATTACTCGATTATATTTTTATTAAATTAAAATAGTTTCTTTTAATCGGCTTGCGATATTAAAACTGTAGTCGCCTATTCTTTCAAAGTCACTTAAAATATCAACATAGAGAGCAACGACTAAAGGTCCCATTGCTTCACGTGATTTCAAACGCTCAATAAAGGCCATTCTTGATTGTTTTTCAATACGGTTCATATTTTCTTCTAACATGTACAATATATCAATTGTATAACGATCTGGACTTTGTAATACTGTAAATAGATTTTCGAGTATTTTGTCAACAATTGTCATTAATGATTGTAATTCTTCTAATCCTTGTTCAGAGACAGCTTCATTTTGTTCATAAATCGATTTAAAGTGATTGTTGATATTAATTAAGTGATCACCAATGCGTTCTAAATCTTTTGCTGTATAGATTAAAAAGTTTAAATAAACAGTATTGTCTTCAATTAAGGTGTGTGAACTTATTTCAACCAAGTAATTAGACAAAAGCCGGTCTAGCTCATTTACTGCATCTTCATGCTTTTGTGCTTTGTCATAACATTTGCTAGATCCACTTTCAATGTAACATTTTGTATTTTCAAATATATTACGGCAGTTATCAGCCATTTCTAAAGTTCCATTTAAGGCAATACCTAATGCCATTACTGGTGATTCATGAATAATAGATTTTTCAAAAACAGTTTCAACTTCATAAATTGATACATCTGTTCCAGGTATTAAAACATTTAAAAACTTAACAATATATTTAATAAATGGAAATAAAATCAGTGTTGTTGAAACGTTAAACACAATGTGTGCAAAGGCAATTTCCATTAATTTGTTTAAACCTAACAGACTTGATCCCCAAACAACAAAACTTGTAAAAAATGGTAAAATCGCAATAAATAATACGGTTCCAACAACGTTAAACAATATGTGCGCAACTGCTGTTTTTTTAACTTCTTTACTGCCACCAATACTCGCTAGAATAGCCGTAATAGTTGTACCTATGTTGGCACCAAAAAGAATTGGTAGTGAGGCAGAAAGCCCTAAAACACCCTGTCCGTAAAGTGTTTGTAAAATCCCAATCGTTGCTGATGAAGATTGAATCAACATCGTCATAAAAACCCCTAAAAGAAGTGCATATAGAGTATTTGTTGATAGTGTTAATGCGAATTCTGAAAAGATTGGCATATTAGCTAAAACTTTTAAACCATCACCCATTAGCTCTAAACCAAAGAATAATGCCCCAAAAGCAATTAGTAATTTAGCAATGTTTCTTGTTTTTTGTGTTTTAGAAAATAATTCCATAAATGCTCCAATTAAAATAGCATAAGGAGCAAATTTACTTATGTTAAAACCAATTAGAATAGCTGTTACGGTAGTACCAATGTTTGACCCCATAAAAATCCCAATTGCCTGCCCTAAAGACATTAAGCCAGATCTTACAAGGCTTATAACCAGTGCAGTTGTCGCTGAACTTGATTGCATCAAGGCAGTTACAACAATACCTACAAAAATCCCTTTTAACGGGTTTGTGGTATAACGATCAATAATATTTTTCATTCTATTGCCCGCTATGTTTTTTAACTCTTCCCCAACTGAATTTATCCCAAATAAAAACAGTCCTAGCCCTGACATTACAATTAGAAAATCAAATCCGACAGCTCGCGCTTGATCTAAGATATCTAACATTTCTACCTCCTGTATAATACATACAAAATACTATCATATTAAGTGTGTTTATACAATAACATAAACATGTAAACACAAATTTGTTATAATGCTATAAGAAAGAGTGATTATATGGCTTTAGACGGTTTAATGTTAAACAATGTTATTACAGATTTAAATGAGCATTTACCAATGCGAATTAATAAAATATATGGAATAAATAAGACTGATTTTTTAATACATGTCCGATTAAAAAAAGAGCGAAAAGTTTTGCTTATAAGTACCCAAGCTACAAGCAATAGAATTCACTTTACTAATCGTGACTATACAAATGAAAATGAACCAAGCAATTTTGTTATGTTATTAAGAAAACATCTTTTAAATGGTGTAATTAGTGAAATTGTTCAAAAAGACTATGATCGCTACGTAAAGATTAAAGTTGATAATCACAATAGTATTGGTGATCCCGTAAGTTTTCATATTTATCTAGAGTTTTTAGGACGTTTTTCTAACATGATTTTTTGTGATGAAAATGATGTTATTTTTGATGCAGTCAAAAGAATTTCACCACTAGAAAATCCTGATGCAATTATTATTCCAGGGGCAACCTATGAAATAGCGCAATCCCAAAATAAAAAAGACCCATTTTCTGATTTTAATTATGATATAAATGATAGTTTTGTAAATCAGTATTCTGGTTTTTCACCACTATTAGACAAAGAGTTTCGCTACCGTATTAAAAATGGTGAAACCTTTATGGAGATAATAAAAAATATTAGTGAATCAAATAAACTTGTCATAACTAAAACAAATAAAAAACCAGACTTTCATGCAATTGCATTAAAGCATTTAGGCGATGTTTATAGTGAGCACGAAATATCCAAAGGTTTTGACTCAATGTATTTTCAAATGGCTTTAAAAAGACAAATTGCTAATGAAACAAGAGATTTGGCCAAATTTATTTCCCGTGAACTAAAAAAACAGCGAAAAAAGATTGTTCGTTTAGAAAATCAGTTTGAAAAAAATCTTGATGCTGATATCAATTTAAAGTATGGAGACTTGATTATTACTTATCAGTCTCAGATTAAAAAAGGTATGAAGTTTGCTAATTTAATTGACTATGAAAATGATCAGCCAATAACTATTGAATTAGATGAAAAACTTGATGCAATTGCTAATGCTCAAAAATATTATAAAAAGTATCGTAAACAAACAAATTCACTAAAACACTTAAGTGAGCAAATTGAATTAGCAAACAAAGAAGTAAAATATTTCCAACTATTGAGTGAACAGTTAGAATTTGCAGATGTTAATAGCGCAAAAGAAATCAAGCAAGAGTTAATCGACAATAAATACATATTTGAAAAAAAACACAAACACCAAAGCAAGAAAAAAATGAAGCCTGATTTTTTAACGATAAATTATGATGAACAAACCATCATTAGAGTTGGTAAAAGCAACATTCAAAATGATTATGTTACATTTAAGGCATCAAATAAAAATGATTATTGGTTTCATGTTGCTGACTACCATGGAGCTCATGTCAGTGTTAGCACTGATGATTTAAGTGATGATGTTATTACACTTTGTGCAAATTTTGCAGCATATTATTCAAAAGCACGCAGTTTAAAAAATGCTACAGTCAATTACACTATGATAAAAAATGTTAAAAAAATTCCTAAAGCACCTTTAGGAATGGTTTCAATAGATAATTTTGAATCAATATATGTCCAAATTGACCCACTATTAATCCACAAATACATTAACTAAGCAAAAAAAATCCTGTAAAGGATTTTTTTATTATCTATTTAATTTATCTGATTCAGCATTTAAACGATCTAGTGTATCAAAATGTTCGTTTATAGACTTGTTGTTATTGTTGATATATCCTTGAAGTTCAGCTAATTCTTTTTCTTTAGCTTCATTTAATTCTTCAAAGTTTTCATTGTCTTCAGCTGGTAATTGACGATTTAAAACATTATCGTATTTAGCAATAATTGTTTCATTTAATAATTCTAATGAATCGATTTGTGCATTTACGTTGTCTAATTCAGTTTCAATTTCTTCTAAACGACCTTCTTTATTAAAGCTTTGTTGTGAATGGAATGCTTTGTAAAATACGTCTCTAGCGCCTTGGAACTCTTCCCAAAGTCTATTGTCGTGTTTTCTTCCACTATATCCTGCTTCACGCCATTGATCCATTAACTCTTCCATTTTAACTCTTGTTGCTTCAAAATCAGTTGAATCTTTGATTTCTGCTGCTTGAGCTACTAAGTCAGTTTTAAGGTCAAGTGACTCTTTTTGTTTTAAACGTAAGCCTTCAAAGTGTTCATTTTGCTTTTGGAAAAACGCTTGTCTAGCATCATTAAATTCTGACCATAATTTATCATCTGTTCCACGACCTGCAAATCCTGCCGCTTTCCATTGGTCCATTAATTTATGCATAGTAGCTGATGTGCTCTTCCATTCAGTTGACTCTTCAAACTCTTTTGCTTTTTCGACTAGTTCTGCTTTAATTTGTGCAGCTTGTTCAATTCTTTCAGTACGTTGTTCGAAATGTTCTTTTCTTCTATTAAAGAAATAATCATTTATCTCTTGGAATTTTTCCCACATTTGATCATTTTCTGGATCGCCTGCCCAACCTGAATTACGCCATTCTTTTTGTAATGACTTGTATTTATCAGCTGTTTTATTCCATCTAGTTGATTCTTTCATTTCTTCTGCTTGTCTTAAAAGTTCTGCCTTAACAGCAATTGCTTCATCGATAGCTTCTTGAGTTGCAGTGTGTCTTTCAATAGCTCTTTCAAACTTTATTTCTAAACGTTTGTCTGAACCATCGTCGTGAATCATTTCCCACTCTTCTTGAATTTCTTCAATTTTTTCTTCATTGTCTTCGCCTCTTAGCTCAGCAATTTCTTGAATTAATTCATGTTTACGTTCATCTTGAATGGTATCTAAACTTTCCCATCCAAAATCACTGTTACGACGATAAGATGGTTGTCTAAATTCTCTTTTTCTTCTTGGTGCAACCGTTTGTTCTGGTTTTTCAACTTCTTCTTTTGCTTCAACTGTTTCAACTACTGGTGTAGCTTCAACTTCATTTGAAACTGCCTCAGTTTCTTCAACCTTTACTTCCATTTCTTCAACATTATTTTCAATAATATCTGTCTTATCCATTAAATCACTCCTACTTTGTATTATATCACTTTATTTTATAAAATGATAAACAATTTTCGCATCGATGACTCATAATTTGTCTCGATTTTAATAAGGTTCAAACCTTATCGTACAACCATAAAAAAAGTTATATGTCTAAAGAATTTAGACAGACAACTTACAGTTACAATTAATTTATTTTTAAAATTTTAACGTCATATGGTTCTTCAACCGAAACTGTAACAGTGTCATCAACTTTTTTACCAATTAATGCTTGAGCAAATAATGATTCATTTGATAGCTTGCCATTTAATGGGTCTGCTTCAACTGAACCTACTATTGAATATGTAGCCTCTTCATCTAAGCCTAAGTCATGAACAACAATTGTTGATCCCAATCTAACGATTTTAGATGATCCAGTTTTTTCTTCAATAATCTCAATATTATTTAGCATTACTTCTAACTCACTTATTCTTGATTCAACTTTACCTTGACGGTCACGAGCTGCATCATAGTCAGCATTTTCAGATAAGTCACCCTGTTCACGCGCTGCTTTTAACTCTTCGATTACATCTTTTCTAACTACATGAATTAAATTATTTTTTTCTTCAATTAATTTTTCATGTCCTTCTTTAGTAACATGTACTTTTTTATTGTTTTGCATGAAGTCACTCCTTAACTTGTAACATGATAGCACAAAGTCAATATTAATACCATTAAATACCCTGGCTTTATGCGCTATTTTTTTCCAAATTCAAAATGCTGCCAATTTTAGTAACTAAAAGGTCAACTGCAACCTCATTTTCCCCACCAATTGGGACAATAACATCAGCATATTTTTTTGAAGGTTCAACAAATTGTTCATGCATTATTTTAACCGTGTTTTCATATTGATGGACAACATGATCTAAACTTCGACCACGTTCATTAACATCACGCATTAAACGACGAATAAATCTAACATCTGCATCAGTGTCAACAAAGATCTTTATGTCTAAAATTTTTCTAATTTTAGGATCTTCTAAAACAAATAAACCTTCTAAAATTAATACCTCTGCTGGCTCAATATGTTCTTTATGATGTGACCTTGTGTGATTAACAAAATCATAGACTGGCTTTTCAATAGTTTTCCAGCTTGATAAATCTTTTATTTGACTCAATAAATAATCATTATCAAAGGCAAATGGATGGTCATAATTAGTTTTTAAACGTTCACTCATTTCTAAGTGATCTTGATTTTTATAGTAATCATCTTGCTTAATAACTTGTACTGACTTAAAATCATTAAAAGTTTCAACGATTCTTCTTGAAATTGAAGTTTTGCCTGAGGCACTGCCCCCCGCAATTCCGATTATTAATGGTTTTTTCATTTTTTACCTACCTTAAGTATTTGTTGACTTTTGCTACATGTTCTTCATATGTTTTTGAATAGTAAATACTACCATCTCCATAAACATCTGCTAAAAAGAATAAATAATCACTGTCTTGTGGCATTAGAGTTGCCTTGATTGAGTTTTCACCAGGATTAGTTACAGGACCTGGAATAATTCCAGCATTACGATAACTATTATAAGGTGAATCTATATTTGTATATCTTTCACAATCTTCCCAACTTTCAAAATCATAGAGCGCATAACAAATTGTCACACTAGATTCTAAACGCATATTAATATCTAATCGATTATACCAAATGCCTGCAATAATTTGATCTTCCGCAAAATCTCCAGATTCATACTGAGTTAGTGATGCTAGTGTAAACAATTCATGAACACTATAATCACTAGCCATAAATTGGTCATAATAAGTATTAAAGATTTTTTCAGTTTGATTTAATAATTTTTTAGTAATTTCCTCTGCTGATGAATCAATGTAAAAGTTATAAGTATTAGGAGCTAAATAACCTTCTAATTTTACTTTTAATACCGGATTTAAAATATCTTCACTTAAAAATTCATATTGCGAAATTAAGCCTTTGACATAAGTTTCATCATTCCAAAGCTCTAATAGATTTTCTTCAGTGATATCTAATTTCAAACTTAAGGCTTTAGCCATATCTTTGGCCCACAAACCTTCACGTAAAGTCACACTTACTTCATTTGATATAACATTTTTACTATTAGTTAAGTGAGTTAAAATTGTTTGTGTGTCCCAGTTTTTATCCAGAGTAAAAGCTCCTTCAACAAAAGATTCGGTTTTTGATACTTTGCCATAGATTTTTCCAGCTAGTGCTGATTGAATAATATCTTCAGCTTCAAGTTTGTTTGTGATTGTCGTTAAATTATCATTAGCACTCACTAAAAAATTAACCCCTACTGATTCAACAGTAACTGGCTTTAGCATTGTTGTATAAGTAACATAGCCAAAAGTTGGAACTGCTAAAATTAGTACTAGCAATAGCATTAAAACAATTTTTAAACTTTTTTTACTCTTCTTCTTGCTCATCTTCAAAAGCTCCTAAAACTTCCTCAATCATATCCCACTCTTCGTCAGTTTCGATTGGCATAAGTTTTCCTTCGCCTTGGTCTTCGCTATCATATTTAAAAGCCATTACTTCACCACTATCAGATTTTGGATCATGTAATAGTACATAGTTTTGCTCATCTGATTCAAATTCAAACAATATTTCTAAATTTTCTACTTCGTTTCCTGCTTCATCATAAATTGTAATTTTATTATCCATAATTACCCTCTTTTCTTTTTATATATCCTAAAGCATATAATATCAAATTATTTGATGTTTTAATAGTCATAAACAAAAGAGGACAAAATTGCCCTCTTAATTATTATAATGAATCTAAATAACCTTGCAATATAATTACTGCCGCTACTTGATCAATTAATTTTTTGCGGTTTTTCCTGGAAACATTGCCTTGAATTAGCGCTTGCGTTGCTGATTTGCTAGATAATCGCTCATCCCACAAAACAACACTATAACCTAACTCTTCAAGCATTTTTTTAAAGTCGAGTGAAATTTCTCCCCTAATGCCAACTTCTCCAGTCATATGTTTTGGAAGTCCTAAAACAATCTTTTCAACTTCAAACTCTTGAAGCTCACTAACAGTTAGTGCTAGTGCTTGCTGATAGTTGTCGTCAGCAAAAAATACGGTCTTGTGTGGACTAGCTAAAGACTGTAATAAGTCACTTTTAGCAATACCAACCGTTTTGCTGCCTAAGTCTAAGCCAATTATTCGTCGCATTTATTTTCTAAATAAAATCTTACCAACTCTTCAATAATATCAGCACGGTCAACAGATTGAATTATACTTCTGGCATTGTTGTGACTTGAAATATATGCTGGATCATTAGAAATTAAATAACCTGACAATTGATTTACTGCATTGTAACCACGTTCTTCTAAAGCTGAGTTAGTTACTCTTAGTATTTGCTTTATTGTATCGCGCTTTATCTCTTCAGATTCAAACGCTTTTGTTTGTGTTAAATTTTTGGACATATTAAATACCTCCTATAGGTAATATCATATAATAATT